>ERZ1034976.621-NODE-621-length-32409-cov-6.586944_pt1 | contig 32409 bp, 26 predicted proteins | sample MGYA00520623_ERZ1034976 | MGnify/ENA primary metagenome ERZ1034976 (study PRJEB33766, sample SAMN09781774) | gut metagenome | biome: gut microbiome | host: Homo sapiens | place: Madagascar | study: EMG produced TPA metagenomics assembly of the PRJNA485056 data set... | reverse complement strand
ATTGCAGCATGCTGGCAGGCAAAAGCAGGGGTGGAACCCCCTTTTGCCGGATGTTACAGACTGTTTTCCCGAAGAGCATCTCTTTTCATTGCTCTTGGAAAACCAATTGCATCCGATTCGGCAAAAATCGCTTTGCTCTTTTGCCTGTGTGCTGTTCGCCGGTGGTTGCATTGTCCGAATTGCTCATGTATCTCTCTTAAATTTCTCTTTTTCTGAATTATTTTTGCTTCTCAGAATGGCGAACAGCATTTTTACCAATTCTTCTTAGATTCCAATATCTCTTATCGTTTCGTTCTTTGCAGGGAACAGCTGTCCCCTGCACCCCTCGCCGAGCTGAGCCAGCTCGACCGCATTTGCCTGCGGCTTGCATTCTACAGCCAATTATTCCATTTATAAAAAGCCGTCCTGTACGCATTGCACAGGACGGCTTTTTGTAGAGTAGTATATTAGATGGTAATCGAGTTTGCAAAAAAGAATTCTTTACCAGCGTCCACCCGGGCGGTTATTTCCACCGCCACTGAAATTGGAAACACTGCTGCCACCGCTCAGCGTTCCGCCGGTTGCATAGCCATCGGCATTCATTGTGCCGCCGCTATAAGTACCACCGCTATAAAGTCCAACGCTGCTGACATCGCTGCCACAATAAAACAACATCGCATTGCTCATGTTCATATCAGATGGAACAGTCATAATGCTGGAAACATTGCCGGATGCATCTGCTGCCGCAAAGGTTGCCCCTGCGGTTGCAGAAACTGTTCCGGAAAGATACGTTGCGTTCGGTGTTTCAAACATATCACTGCTGCCGCAGCCCCAAACAGTACCGCCGTTAATCTGGAACGTATAGTTGCCATCGCCCTTGTCGAAGATGCCATTACCGCCGGTTGTTGGGCCATAAACCAGAACTGTACCACCATTGACGATCAAGTCACCGTTGGAGTCCAGACCGTCACCTTCTGCCCGAACAACCAGATAGCCGTCATTGATGGTCATCGTTCCAGTGGAGGAGCTCATACCGCCTCCCCAGCCGCCACCGCCCCAGCTGCCATTGTTGCCGGAGCTGTCGTTGCCGCCTGCGGCATTCAAGCCATCATCAGAAGCGTTGACATGAATATTACCGCCATTGATCTGTAGATCTGCGGCTTCCAGACCTTCATAGGATTTCGTAATGGTTACCGTTCCTGCCTGAATGTCCAGCTTGTTATCAGCATGCATGCCATCATCGCCCGTAGCTGCGGTGACTGTACCACCTGTCACGGTAATATTGGTTGCGTGTACGCTGTCATCCGTGGAGTCAATCGTAATCATACCACCGGCAATCGTAATATTTCCTTCAATGGTGTTGTTATTGTCATCGGTGCAGCCAGCCTTCAAGCCCTTTGCACTGATGTCTGTCTTATCGGCGTTTCCATCTCCGCCACCGCCTGGGAATCCGCCCCAACCGCCAGTATTGCTGTTAGAAGCCGGACAAGTGGTTTGAATATTGATGTCCCCGCCGTTGACAGTCAGCGTCTGTGAAGAATGGAATGCGTCTGCATAAGCCGTTGCCTGAACCGTACCGCCGTTAATGGTCAAATAACCCTTTCCGCTGGTGGTATCGGTGTCTTTCGTCTTAAAAGCATCGCCTGCGGTAGAAGTTGCAGTTACTTTCAAATTCTTGTAATCTGTTGCAGAGGCGTTGCCGATGGTAATGCTGTCATTGCCACGGATTGCATCGTCCTTTGCAGTAACGGTAATCGTTCCATTATACAGTTTCAGGTCATTCTTGCAGACCAGACCATCTTCTGTATTGCCGTTGATGGTCAGGCTGCCAGAGCCTTTCAACTTCATGTCATCCCGAGAGAACACTGCACCGTTGACGGGATTGGTAACGCCGTCACTGTCTACATATGTATCGGTATGGCTTGTTCCGTCTGAAATTGTATTCACTGTTCCGCTGGAGCTGTTCAGAACGACTTCATCGCCAATTGCTTCTACATAAATCGGTGCTGCGGTTGCATTGCTGAGCGTTACATTTTTCAAGCACAATTCCACAATGCCATTTGCATATGTGGTTTTATCTACATTGACCACGATGCGAGCATTGCTGCTTTCCCCAGTAACGTCTACCGTTGCCGGCTGCGTCAGTGTTACAGTGCTGCCGTCTACAGCGATCCCACTGCTATTCGAGGCGGAAACATCCTTGCCCGAAGCGTTCAACAGCTGCACGCCACTGTTGCTGTAAGAAATCGTCGCAACAGCAGTATCATCTGTTGGTGTGACAACCGTTCCGGTTGCTGCAACCTGATAAAATTCAGTTGCCGTTCCGCTCATCACAAAGTTGCTCTCCTGTGCAGTACTACCGGATGGCGTGTGTCCCTGTGCAGCACCATTTACCGCTGTGGTATAGCTGCCGGAAGCCGTCAAGCCGCTGCCGCTGAGAAGGGCATAGCTGCACTTTTTGTTCGTAGTCATTTCATAAACGGTCTTATCATTCTGCTGCACCGTAATCGGCTGTTTCTTTGCCTGCTCTGCTGCAAAGTCCAGCATCATCACACCCTGCGTACATCCGCTGAGGTCAACCGTTGCCAGACTGTCGGTGCTGTTGGTGATCTGATAATCGGTTGCCGTTGCCAGTACATCACCGCCCGTGATGTTCAGCTTTCCGCCGTCATCCAACCGGAATCCACGGTCACCGCCTGCAACGACTGTACCACCAGAAATATTGATGTCCGTTGCAGCCTGTATTGCATCATTTCCAGCCTTGACACTGACATTACCGGAAACAATATTGACCAGTTCCTTTGTGGACTTCAAGCCATCTGCGGAAGCGTCAACGGTTACGGTTGCACCCTCTACCGTCAAGGTCTTTTTCGTCTTAATGGCATCTGCATCTGAAGTGCTGTCTACGTCTGTATTTACCGCAATTGTACCGCCATTCAGGTTGATATTCTTTGTTGCATACAAGCCTGCATTCATCGAAGAAGTAACCTGCAACGTACCCGTACTATTTTTTGTCACGGTCAACTTGCCATCCGCATAAATCACACCGCTGGTATCTGCGTTGGCTTCGGTTGCTGTATCGGTAAAAGTATTTGTTCCGGTAACCGTCAACTTTGTCTTGACTGCCGACTGTGTATAGATACACGGTGCACCTGTGGAGGAAGTCATTGTTACATTGTTCAGAATCAATTCCACATCATCGGCATCCGCAGTTGTATCCGGAATGTTGACCAGAATCTGTCCATCTGCCATACTGCCATCTACGGTATACGAACCGGAAGCAGAGATGGTAACGGCCTTTCCGCTGACACTCGTCACGCCCTTTGTGTCATTTTCTACGGTAATACCGCTGTCGCTGAGATGAATGGCGATCGCATCACTGACCGGATTTGTTTGCAGAACCGTCCGCTTGATCATTGCCAAGTCAATAACATTGCAAACGCCATCTGCATTGTAATCGGCATTTTCTCCAGCTTCTGCGGAGAGTGTCCGTTCCTGTAATAAATATTGCTGCATCGCAACCACGTCACTGAGGTTCACGCTGCCATCTAAATTCACATCGCCTGCCAGTGTGGAGGCTGCTGCCGGCAATGCCGGAAGGCTGGCTGCTAAAACTGTTGCACAGAACAGACTGGCAACTGCACCTCTGCCAAACCGTTTTTTTGCTTGTTTCATAGGTAATCGCTCCTTTTTTTCCGTTTACACGACCTGAATGGCTGTCTTTCTGTTTTTCATTGTAGCGACTATTTCTGAAAGCAAACTTAAAAATAGAACAACTCTTGAAAAAAATGTGAAACTTGCACAAACAACATCCGCCTATTTTTAACAACCTGTCCAAATTTCAAAGGGATTTTCCCGAGAAAACAAAAAGCCGACAAGTGCATCGTCTGCACCTGTCGACTTTTGCTTTGCAATTATTCTGCCCGTTTCCGGACAATTGTTCCCTTTGGCACTGCAACCGGACACGGAAATGCACATGCCATCATTGCATGATTGGCAACGGTAATCCGTTCTCCTGCTTCATCGAACAGATTACCATTCAGGGGAATGGTAATCGGCTGCCGTTCCGGTGCAAGCAGTTCCACAGTATCTTCTGCGAAGAACCGGTTTCGCTGGGTCACATACAGCATTCCATCCCGCCAGTCGTCTGCAATGGCAATGACATCAAAGCTGCGGTCATAACTGTTGTCGGTATACCGCTGTCCTGCCTCTGGCTTTCCGAAGAAAAAGCCCGTGCAGTATCCACGGTGACTGACTTTGTACACTTCTTCCCGAATCCATTCCGGCAGGACAAAGCCCTCCGGCTGCTGTAAATAAGCATCCACGGCAGAACGATAGGCATTCGTTACGACTGCTACATAATACGAGGACTTCGCTCTTCCCTCCAATTTCAGGCTATCCACACCAGCAGCCAGCAGCTCCGGAATGTGGTCGATCATGCAGAGGTCTTTTGCATTCATGATATACGTTCCCTCGTCGTGTTCTTCCACTGGAAAATACTGTCCCGGACGGGTTTCTTCCATCAGGTGATACTTCCAGCGGCACGGCTGGGCGCAAGCCCCCTGATTCGCATCCCGTCCCGTCAGATAAGCAGATAGCAGGCAACGTCCGGAGAAAGATACGCACATTGCCCCGTGGACAAATGCTTCCAATTCCAAATCTGCTGGGGTTTTCGCCCGAATCTCTGCGATTTCTTCGAGGGAGAGTTCTCTTGCTAAGACAACCCGTTTCACGCCCAAATCATAGAGCGCATTTGCAGTTTCATAGTTGACGATGCCCATTTGTGTGGACATGTGAATCTCCAAATCCGGCAGTGTTTTCCGAATCAATGCCAGCAAGCCCAAGTCGGCAACAATCACCGCATCAATGCCCGTTTCTGCCATCTCTCGCAAATAGGGCAGGAACTGCGGTAAGTCTGCATTGTGTGGCAAGGTGTTGCAGGTCAGATAGACCTTGACACCCTTTGCATGGGCAAGCTGCACCGCTGCTGCAAGCTGTTCCACCGTGAAATTCGCCGGTGCTGCTCGCATGGTAAATTGCTTTCCGCCCAAATAGATGGCATCCGCACCATATTGCAAGGCAAACTGAAATCGTTCCCAGTCCCCTGCTGGTGCTAATACCTCTGGTTTTCTGATGTTCATGCTTTTTTTATTCCCCATTCTCTTCCGATTGTGTTTCTGTGGTCGTCAGCAAATTGCCGTATTCATCCGTTGGCGGTTCTGTTGCAACGCTCGTTCCCACGCCAAAGACAACCTGTGTTTCTTCCTGACTGTCCTTCGTGGTCACTGCTGGTTGACGAGTCCGTTCTACCTTTTCCATAATGGCTTCGTGTTCCTGCAAGGTACGGCTGAAATAGGTTTCCTTTGTATCCAGGTTGGAATAGAAGTAATAATAATCCGTTTCTGCTGGATACAGGGCTGCCCGGATTGCATCCATGCCCGGATTGCAGATTGCCCCCGGCGGTAAGCCGTTGGACTGATAGGTATCATACGCTGCATACAGTTCCGGATCTGCCTTTTTGATATTTGGCTTGATGACATCTTCCACATAGTTGGTGGTTGGGTCAGACTGCAACTTCGGGTATTCGTTCGAATGGTTCAACCGATTCCAGAATACAGAAGAAATTTTCGTCATCTGATCCACCGTTCCGGCTTCTGCCTGAATCATGGATGCCAGCGTCAAGGTCTGATCCAAAGACAGATTCAGTTCGTCCATTCGTTCGTAGTATTCCGGTGTGATCTTGCTGTTGAAGTTTTCCAGAATCTTTTGGCACACCAAGTCTACATCCATATCTTCATAGAAAATATAGGTGTCCGGGAACAAATAGCCTTCCATCGGATAGAATTTTTCATTGACAAAGCTCGGCAGGTGGGATTCATACGTATAGCCGTATTTTGCATTCTTGTTGAAAAATTCCAGAAATTCTTCTGCCTTGCAAACGCCCGTACTCTCCAGCATGTCAGCTGCTTCCCGCAGGTTGATGCCCTCCGGAAATGCGATCTGTACCGTTCCGGCTTCGTTCATCGCCGGAGATGCCAGCTCTTCAAAGATGGTTTCATATGCCATATCCGGACGGAGTTCATGTTCGCCAGCGGTGAACTGCCCATCTTTATCACTTCTTCCTGCAAAGAATGTAAATACTTTCGGATGGCTGATGATGCCAGCTTCTTTCAGAATGTCGGCAATTTCACTCGTGTTCGAGCCGGACGGAATGTCTACAATACGGGTTTTCGTATCGTTATTAATGCCCAGCAAATCCCGACCAAACGTCATGGTCAGAGCGGAAACCACAACGGAAATCGCAATGACTGCAAACGTAATGATCAATGCGGACAGCACTCTGCCCTTCCGCCGTTTTTTCTTTTTCTTCTTTTTCTTCTGCTGCTGTGGCAGAACAGGTGCTGGCTCTTGCTGGCTGATGCCGTCTAAATCTTCATAGAGCTGTGCCGTTTCCGCAGCAGAATATGTCTTTACCGGAGCAGCATGTTTTCCGCCCGTATTGGTCTGAAATGCCTGTGTGCTGCCAATGTTCCAGTCGGGTTCTGGCAGGTCGGCATCCCGTGGGTCAATCGGTGGTGCTGCTGGCTCTGGACTGGGTGTAGGTGCTGCGTGGGAAACCGGTGCACTGTTTTCCACAGCGTGAGAAACCACCGGAACGGGTTCTTCTTCCGCTGCATGAGAAACGGGCGGACGCTGCGGTGATTTTGCAGCTGGACGGTTCGGGCTGGTATCATCGAGAATTTCCCGCAAAAGGGCATCCCGTTCCTGCGAGTCGGTCTTATGTTCCTGATCCATACAATTCCTCCTCTGTTTGTTCTGTAATTAAATATTGCACGGGGCAATCAGTTTCTTCTCTCGGTAAAGTTTCTGCAACGTGCATCGACGGGCAATAACCGACCCGAATCAACTGCGGATGCTGCTGCAAAAATCGGTCATAATAGCCGCCGCCATAGCCCAGACGATACCCTGCCCGGTCAAATGCCAGCCCCGGAACAAGACAAACGCAGCCTGTTTCCGGCAGCGATTCGAGGGGCGGGCAAGCTGCATCCGGCTCTAAAATGCCGTATGCACCCCGATGCAGCTGCTGGGAATTCGTTACCTGACAAAACACCATCTGCCGTTCCGGCAGACATTTCGGCAATCCTACAATCTTTTCATCCTGTAACGCCTGCGATAAAATCCATTCAGTTTCTGGTTCTGCAATGGTTGCTGCATAGAGCAACAGCACTTTGCTGTCCCGATAGCAGGCAGATGCACAGAACCGCTCCTGCATGACAAGGTCAAGCTGTTGTTTTTCCTGAACCGTGCGTTCTTTGCGGAGCGTGCGGTAATACTGGCGGAGTTGTTCTTTTTTTGTCTGTTGTTCAGGCATATACAATTCCCTTCCGAATCTCTGCACTTTTTTCTGCACCGCAGAGAGCTGCAACCAATGCCAAACCAAAATCAATGGCAACACCTGCACCTCTGGCGGTGATGATGTTTCCATCCTGTACAACGCCTTGTGTTCCAACTTCTGCACCTGTCAAGGCTGATTCAAAACCCGGATAGCAGACAGCATGCTTGCCGTTCAACAGTCCCCGATGTCCCAGAATGGACGGAGCTGCACAGATGGCAGTCAAATAGCGGTTCTGCTCTGCACAATAGGTGATGGCAGCCTGTACCTGTTCGGAAGCTTCTTCGTTCAATGTGCCCGGCATTCCGCCCGGCAGCACAATCATTTCCAGCTGGTCATTCAGCTGGATTTCATCCTGTGTGATGTCTGCCGTTACTGGCACACCGTGGGAACTGGTGACAACTTTTCCCGTTACGCCAACGGTTACCACTTCTTTTTTTGCACGGCGAAGCATATCAATCGGTGCGATTGCTTCAGTTTCTTCAAATCCATCTGCTAAAAATACATAAATCATAAAAATGTTCCTTTCTCTCTCAAGTTCATTTTGGTGCGAGTTCGACGCTCGTCGCCTCCACCATTTACAGTTGCGTAAATTATTGCATGGATGCTGGAATGACCAAATCGCCTTTCTCCAGCAAATACACCGGATAATAAGACGCTTTCGCCTGCCGTAAACCGGCAATGCCCAAATCTTCCTCCCGGTTGATATAGCGATACTCCTTTGCAAACTGTGCCGTAAATGCCTGTGTCAAAGCGGTATATGAACCCTGATAGGCAACGTCTGCCTTTTCAATGTGCGTCACAAAAGTATCTCGGTTCAGCGGTTCGCCAATCGAAAAGCCTACTAATTTTCCATCTACTCGCAACACTCCACCGCAAAGCCCCAGCGTGTCCCAATGCGTGAAAAAGGTGTGAATTGCAAACTGTTCCACAATGCTGGAACGGTCATCGTAGCCTTTTTTTTCATTGTACAGAGCAGCACTGAATGCAATGCAAGCATCTTGGTCTGCTGCTGTCAGCGGTGCAAACGTCCAGTTATACCGCTCCTGAAATTGATGCAAGTGATTGCGTTTCTTGTGGTAGCGTTTGCCCTTTAACGTAATCAAATCTTCTGTTCGATAGATATAATCATACGCCGCCGGGTCAGGCTGCCAGACCGCATCCGGAAACCGCTGCTGCAAAAACGCTGCCATTTCTCGAGTCACGCCTGTAAACCGCAGCGGTTCGCCGTTCGGGCAGAGCGTTTCCACCAACTCCCGCAGCAGAGCGTCCCAATCGCCGCTTCCACTCGGAACGGTGACATCCGGAATCCCGTCCGGCGTATCAAATGCCGCAATGATATAAAAGCCCTGAAACGCTGCAATTCTCGAATCGCTTCCCCGATACCACGCAAAGTTATTGGCAAAGCTGTATTCACAGCCCTGATACTGGGACTGCTGCAAGGCTTTTTGAATCCATTCCCGGTCAGAAATGGAAATCGTGCGAAACGTCAGCATGTTTTTTTATAACCCCCAACTGGTCTGTACATGGCGGAACAGTTCCTGATGAATGGTTTCCACGGGCAGCGGTTCACCGTTCCGGCTGCACGGCAGCACTTTCCAGCCCAGCTTTTCTGCTGCGTAATAAGCCGCCTGCTGACACTGCAACTGAAAGGCAATGTCTGCTTCGTGCAAATCTTTCTTTCCAGCATCGCCACCATAGCGTTTGGAGAGCAATGCTTGCTGTACCGATACCGGCATATCCAAATAGATCACGGTATCCGGTTCTGGCAACTCCAGCCGCCCATATTCATATTCTGCCAACCACTGCAAATAGTTGTCCCATTCGCTCTTTGGCAGCTTGCCCATCTGATAGATGGCGTTGGAAGTGGTATAACGGCTCGCTAAAATACAAGTTCCGTTGTGATATGCCTGCTCCCAGTACAAATGATAATTTGCATAGCGGTCAACCGCATAAAAACTGGATGCTGCATAGGCATTCACGCCATCCGGCGTATTGGAAAGTTCGCCGTTTAAATACATCTTCACCAAGGCAGCCGAAGGGCTGTCATAATCCGGAAAGCTCACTGCCTGAATCGAAACGCCCTGCTTTTGCAGTGCCGTTTGCAGCAATTCAAACTGTGTGGACTTTCCGCTGCCGTCCAATCCATCTAAGACCAATAATTTTCCGTTTGGCATCCGCTCACCTCGTTTCTGCGGTGGACGGTGCAGCGTGCAATGCTGCGAACCGTTCCCGAACGGCTGCCATCTGTCCACAGGTCATCTTTCCCTCTGGACATCCGCCCTGACAGCAAGCTGGACCTGCATGGCGGAACAATGCCGGAGCTGCTTCGCAGCAAAGTTTCAGCATCTGCGTTGCCAAATCCCGAATTTCCCACTGTGCCCGATTGCAGCAGCGTAACTGGAAAAAGTGCCGCAGGCTGCGAACATTCATCGTCACCATCATTTTTGTTTCACAGGCGTTCGGCAGAACATAACGAGCATCTTCAATTGCTTTCTTTTCTGCCTTGGAACGAGCTGCCTTTTCGGTGCAACCCTCCGCTAAAAACTGCGGATAATAGGTTGCCTGTAAGCGGTCTGCCAATGCATTGTAAGCCTGCACAGTCTGTTCCATCGTCTGATGATACAGGGCAGCTGCTGCCTCATCGGCTGCAATTGCCGGCGGTGTCACATAGGCGAACTGATTCTTCCGCACATAGCGTTGACTCTGCACGGAAAATGAGGCAATCCGGTGACGGGTAATCTGTGCCAGCAGCGAACGGGAAACGCCAGCAATGCCAAACGTAAAGGTAACATGTTCCACCGGGCTTTCATGTCCCATGGTTTCCAGCATGCCAACAAACTTTTCTGCCTGCTCCGCAGAAAGCCCGTCCATCAAGTCCTCTACAGTCGTATCGGAATAACATAATTTTGCAGCGGCGGCAATGATCTGCTCCGGCTGCGGAGTGTGCGAAATTAATGTGACCGTCAAAACGGTACACCTCCCTAAAAACATTCAAAATTGTTTTCATTATAGCATAGTTCTGCGGTTTCGTCAAATCAAAAAGCCATTGTCAAACTGGCGGCGAACTTCTTCACGTTTTCCGCCCTGTTTGCATAGAATGGTAAGAAAAAGGAGGCGACCGTAATGGAAGAACGCTGGCCGATTCCCATTCCGCTGCATCGCCTGCGAGCTGGAACGACTTGCACCTTATACGCCCTGCACACTGCACCTGCGATGAAGCGGCGGCTGCAAGACCTCGGTCTTGTCCCCGGAACAAACATCCAATGCCTGCGGAATCCGAAACACTGCCCGATGCTGCTGCAAGTTCGGGGGACTTGGATTGCCCTGCGGCAGCAGGATGCCCGATTGATTCTGGTGCAAATTGCGATTTCCACGTAATGTTACAACCAATGACAAAAAGGACTGCCGCCGGCTCGCAGCGGTCTTTTTTTGCGAAACAGGCTGTAAATTCAAAAATGTGCTGCCAAATTTCGCATGGAATCTCTGCCTTTTTGTGAAAAAGAGATGAAAAGCACCCCCGTTTTTCTTGCATTTCTAAAGACAACGTGTTATAATGATTCATATCAAACCAAAAAGGGAGGCACTTTATTATGTGCGGAATCGTAGGTTATGTAGGCAGCCGGAACTGTACGGATGTCCTCATCAACGGATTGACCAAACTGGAATACCGTGGCTATGACTCAGCCGGTATTGCTGTTTTTTCAGAATCAGGCAATATTCAGGTCGCAAAATCAAAGGGCAGATTAGCAGACCTCATTCATAAAATGGAACGGGAAGGCAGACCAGAGGGACACGCTGGCATCGGACACACTCGCTGGGCAACCCATGGCGAACCATCTGACATCAACTCTCATCCACATACGGGCGGCAGAGTGACCATTGTTCATAACGGCATTATCGAAAACTATAAAGAGCTGAAAGAATATCTGTCTGCAAAGGGCGTGACATTCGCCAGTGATACGGATACAGAAGTTGTTGCAAGACTGCTGGATTATAACTATAACGGCAGCCCGATTGAAACCATCTCCAACACCATTCGGGACTTGGAAGGTTCTTATGCTCTGGGCATTATCTTTGCCGACCATCCGGATGTGGTCTATGCCACTCGAAAAGAAAGCCCGCTGATTGTCGGATTGGGCAAGGAGGAAAGTTTCATTGCTTCTGACGTTCCGGCAATCCTCCGCTATACACGGGATTATTACCTGCTCGAACAGGAAGAGATCGCCGTTCTGGATCACAGTGGTGTTAAAGTATATGATGCCTACGGCGTAGAGGTACAGAAAGAACGAAAAACCGCTGACTGGGATATGGATGCAGCAGAAAAGGGCGGCTATGCACATTTCATGCTGAAAGAGATCCATGAGCAGCCAACTGCAATTAAAACAACGATCACCCCTCGGATTCGGGATGGTCTGCCAAACCTGGAAGAATGCAACATCACACCGGAGGCTCTGAAACAGTATCACCGGATTTTTGTCGTTGCCTGCGGAACTGCCATGCACGCCGGTGTTGTCGGACAGTATGTCATTGAAAAGCTGGCACGGATTCCCGTTACTGTTGACATCGCTTCTGAATTCCGGTACCGTGACCCGATTCTCAGTGCAGAAGATTTGGTGATTATCATTTCCCAGTCCGGCGAAACCGCTGACAGCTTAGCAGCGATGCGGCTGGCAAAGAACCGGGGTGCAAAAACCCTCGCCATTGTCAACGCAAAGGGCAGCTCCATTGCACGGGAAGCCGATATGCTGATTTACACGCACGCAGGCCCGGAAATTGCCGTTGCATCGACGAAAGCTTACATGGTGCAGATCGCTGTCATGTATCTGCTGGCATTTGAATTTGCTCTGGCAGCTGGTACAATTGACGAAACCGAATGCCGGAAACTGGTTGCAGAATTGCAGCAGACACCGGATTACATTTCAGAAATTCTCAAGAATAAGGAACAGACCCAGTTCATCGCCTCTTCACTGATTACCGCAGACAGCCTGCTCTATATTGGCAGAGGTTTGGACTACGCTTTGAGTATGGAAGGCTCGCTGAAGCTGAAAGAAATCTCTTACATTCACTCAGAATCCTATGCAGCCGGCGAACTGAAACACGGCACAATTTCCTTAATCTCGGATGGCATGCCAGTCATTGCGGTTGCAACCCAGAAGGCATTGTTTGAAAAGACCATCAGCAACATCAAGGAAGTCAAGGCAAGAGGTGCAAAGGTGGTTCTGGTTTGTCGGGATACCTATCAGCCGGATGCCGATGTGGCTGACCTCAAGTTCGGACTGCCGGACTTTGACGACCTGCTGATGCCAATGCTCGCAGTCGTTCCGCTGCAATTGATTGCATACTACACATCGGTTCTGCGTGGAAACGATGTCGATAAGCCGAGAAATCTGGCAAAGTCGGTCACGGTGGAATAAACAATATCTGCATCTCGTGGAGCAGGCGGTTTCCGCTGCCTGCTCCGCATTTTATGCATGATTCCGGGGAGATCTGCACCGTTCTTGAAAAAGAGGATTTACAGCTAAAATTTTTTGAAAGACAGGAGGCGTCCGTTTCATCCGGACGAAACACACCTATGAAACATCCATTTTTTTCGCTTCTTTCCGCTTCTCTGCTGCTGGGTAGTCTGGCAGTTGGTACAGTTGTTTCTGCCATTCCGGCAGCAGCAGACGGAACCAGCGGCGACTATACCTATGAGGTTGACGAAGAAACTTTAAAGGGCTATATCACGGGTTACACGGGCAAAGACGAGGAAATCACCATTCCAGAAGAATTGGATGGCACAGTCATTGCCGGTATTTCCGCTGATACTTTTTATAACTGCGACACCTTGGAGAAAATCACCATTCCGGCATCCATTACAGAAATCGGAGAAAGTGCCTTTTACGACTGCGACAACCTGAAAGAATTTGCAGTGGCAGACGACAGCGAAACCTATTACGCAAAAGACGGCGTTCTGTTCCGCACAAAAGATGATTGCCTGATGGCATATCCGCCAGCAGCAACCGCCACCAGCTACACCGTACCAGACGGCTGCAAGGAGCTTTATTATGCTGCATTCGGCAAGTGCAACAACCTCGAAGAAATCACCCTGCCGGACAGCTTAGTCTATATTGACGACTGGGTTTTTGCCTATGACAACATTGACCACATCGCTATTCCGGACAGCGTGGTAGAAATCTGCGACTATGCCTTTGCATACTGCGAAAATATCACAGAATGGACGCTGCCATCCAGCCTGACCTATATCGGCAATGCAACTTTTGCCGGCTGCACCGGCATGACAGAAGTCGTTCTGCCGAACAACCTGACTACCATTGGACAGGCTGCTTTCGCCGGAACAGGCTTAAAGGATATCACCATCCCTGCTACTGTGGAAGAAATCGGATACAGTGCCTTCGGCTATGAGGTAGATATGACCACGGCTGTCAAGAACTTTGTCATCTACGGACAGTCTGGCACAGCTGCACAACGGTACGCCACCGACAGCGACGATACCTATGACTATAAAAATAGCTTCTCCTTTGTCACCGTACAGGATGCCAGTCAAGTACGGGGCGGACGGGATTCTGAAAATCTCTCCGGCTCAGAAGAAATCAGCGGTACAACAGAAGCAGCTGCTTCGACCGATTCCGAAAGCAAAAAGTCCAGCTTCAACAGCAAGTATTTGCTGCTGGGAATCAGCGGTCTGGTACTGGTCATCGGAGCAATTCTGGTGATTTTGGGACTGCGTTCCGGCAAGAAAACCGAACCGGATTCCACAGAATCTGATTCTGATTCCAATTCCGATTCTGATGCAACACCATCCGAAGAAATTTCCACCGAGAAACAGGACGAACAAACGGAGGATGCAGAATGATGACACGATGGAAACAGACTGCCTGCGGCATCCTCAGCGGCATGCTGCTGCTCTCTGGACTTGCCGTTCCAGCTTGGGCGGAGGACGGCACTGACCCCGTTACCAACGAAGGCGACTGGGTTGTAGATGATATTACACTGGATATGCAGGACGATGGAACAGCTTGGGTGACAAACTGCTTTCAGTCTGCCACATCAGTTGATGTTCCGGCAGAAGTGGACGGCGTGACCATCAGCGGCATTCAGGAGGGTGCATTCTCGCAGTGCTTTCTGCTGGAATCCCTGACGCTGCCGGATACCATCACCACCATTCAAGACAGTGCCTTTTATGGCTGCTCGGTTCTGAAAAAGCTGGAGATTCCGGATTCTGTCACCTCTATGGGCAAGGGCACAATGGAAGCCTGCATTGCTCTGACGGATGTCAAGCTGCCAAGCACCCTGAACACCCTGCCGACCAGTACATTCTACGGCTGCACCGCACTGGAAACCGTTTCATTTCCGGAATCCATGAACACCATTGGCTCAGAGGCGTTTTATCAGTGCACCGCACTCAAAGACGTTGATCTCTCCCAAATTGCAACCATTGAAACATATGCCTTTGAGGGCTGCTCTGCTCTGACTGACATCATCATTCCGGAAACCTGCACAACTTTGGGAGATTTTGTCTTTGACGGCTGCTCTGCCCTGAAAGAAATTCAAGTTGCAGACAGCAACCCGAATTATCAGGATATAGACGGCGTTCTGTTCAGCAAGGACGGCTCAACTTTAATCAAGTATCCAGATGATAGCGATTTGGTAGACTATGTTGTTCCGGATGGCTGCACCCGTCTGGAGGACTGGAGCTTTACCGGTGCAAAATCCCTCAAGAGCATTGACATCCAGAACATTCAAGAACTGGGCGAAGATGTATTCTTTTACTGCCAGTCCCTAACGAATATCACCATTCCGGACAGCATCACGGAAATTCCAAACAATACATTTACCTACTGCACAGAACTGACTTCTATCACGCTGCCGAAACAGCTGACCAGCATCGGCGACTTTGCCTTTTATACCTGCGTTCGGCTGGAGAACATCACCATTCCGGATACCGTTACCAAAATCGGCAAGCAGGCATTTTATAACTGTTTGGAACTGCACGAACTGACCTTGCCGAGCGGTATCAAAGAATTGGGCGATGGAGCATTTGGACTCTATGCTGAATCGGATGATACTTCCCCGTCTGTTGTAAAGGATTTCTCCGTGACCTACGGAAAAAACAGCAAGATCAAAAAATATGTTTCTCAGTACAAGATTCCAGCAACGGAAACTGCCGGCTCAAACAGCTGGGTTGTTCCGGTCTGCATCGGCGGCGGTGTTGTCGTTGTGGCTGCAATTGTGGTGATTCTTGTTGTACGAAAGAAGAGAAAGGGCGGTGCCGCATGAAACAATGGAAACAATCCGTTCTGGGATGCATGACAGCAGGTCTGCTAATGATGACCAGTTTTCCGGCCTTTGCCGCAGACAGCAACAGCGACCCCAGCGGAAAATCACAGTCTGTCACAGAGGGCAGCACATTCGATGATGGCACGCTGACCTATACCATCCTGAAAAATATGCAGGTGTCTGTTACAGGATGCATTACAACTGCTACCAACATCAGTATTATGCCGAAAATTGACGGCTATACCGTCGTTTCCATCGGTGACCAAGCATTTGCCGGCTGTTCTGCCCTGCAATCTGTCACGATGCCAAACGGCATTACGGAAATTGGTGATGGTGCATTTCAGTCCTGTACATCGCTGCAAAGTGTTACGCTCTCAGACAGCATTACAGAAATTCCAGACGGGGCATTTTTAAGCTGCTCTGCTCTGACAGACATTCAACTCGGCGACCAGATCACTAAAATCGGACGAATGGCATTTGCATACTGCTCATCTCTGACTGATATGGAAATCCCAGACAGCGTTACCGAATTCGGCGAACAGACCTTTATGGGATGCTCGTCACTAGAATCCATCACCCTGCCGGAAACACTGGAAACGCTGTCCGCTTATATGTTCCAAAACTGTTCCGCATTGGAGTCGTTCTCCATTCCAGATACGATGACAGATTTGGGCTATTTGGCATTTGTCGGCTGTCGGAATCTCAAAACCATTGACATTTCCGCCAATCACCCAACCTATCAATTACAGGACAACGTTTTATACAGCAAGGATGGCACAGAATTGTTCCTCTATCCGGCTGGCAAAACAGGAACTTCCTTCACTGTTCCGGATGGTGTGAAAACGATTTCGGATGGTGCATTTTTCGCCGCACCACTGCAATCGGTAACCCTGCCAGAGGGGCTGGAATGGATTGGTTCAGGAGCGTTTGACTACTGCACCAGTCTGACCAATATCACCATTCCAGAAAGCGTCACCGTCATTCAAGACCATGCGTTTTCCGACTGTGAATCGCTCTCCAGCGTCTTATTTGCAGGCGATGAAGAGGCAACCGACAATGCCCTGCAAATCGGCAGCTATGCATTTTTCTGCTGTGAACAGCTGATGGATGTCACCCTGCCGAAGCGAGTCACGCAAATCGGAGATTTTGCATTTGGTGTGACCGAACAACAGAAAGTCAATGCAGACGGCAGCACCTCCGATGAAACAGAAAACATTGCAGTCAGTGGATTCCTGCTGACTGGCTATGAAGGAGCAGCTGCGAAATATATCAGCAGCAGCCGGAGCAACGGCATCCGCATCAACTTCAAGTCCCTGCAAATCCCGTGGGTGAAGATCGTCAGCATTTCGCTGGGCTGCACCGCTGGATTGATTTTGATTTTCCTGTTGGTTCGGATCATCAAGAAAAAGCGGCTGTCTGCTGCCGACAAGGAAGCGTTGGAGGCTGCCGAACAGGAACGCAAAATCCCGCTTTCTCAGCGAGAACCTGACCCAGAGCCGGAAGAACCCGAAGAACCGGACTATGTCAGCATTCTGGAAGATATGTCTCATTCACAGATGACCCATCAGTTTGGACATAGTACCCTGCCGCAGGAATCTGACACTGATTCTAATACAGAATCTTCTGAAACCACTTCTAAATCTACCAAGTAACAAAAAATAGCGTACAGGTTCAAATCCTGTACGCTATTTTTCTCTCTCATAGTGTAAACGCCTGTGGTAAAAAGTCACGCAGCAGATGAACACCGTCTGTCAGCAGAATCGGGAAATCTCCATCACAAAATTCTGCTAACACTTGCAAACACGCTCCGCAGGGAACGCAAGGCGTTTCTCGTGCTTCTTCTGCTGTCTTTCCGCCAACAATCGCAATCGAACGAAACGACCGCTGTCCGGCGGCAATTGCTTGCAATACGGCATTTCGTTCCGCACAAATCGTCATGGAATAAGATGCATTTTCCACATTGCAGCCCAGAAACATTCTGCCGTCTGTTCCCTGTAGGGCTGCCCCCACAGAAAAACCGGAATACGGTGCATATGCTCGTTCCCGTGCTTCCAATGCATAATCCGTCATGGTTTTCATGTTGTTTGTCCCTCTCTATCCTCAGTCGGTCGAACGTTGTTCCACCAACTCTTTTGCACGCCTGCAATTCGCAAGCATCTGATAACAACAATCTCGTATCAAAAACAATGTATGGTCTACCGGCAGACGGGAGAACTGTTCTCGCTGTTCCGCCGTGCAGCACTGCTGCATCTGTGATTCAACTTCATCGCCCAAGCCCAAAATCGTCCCAAACAGCAGGCAGGATTCCCAGCTGGAAACTGGCCAATCTCTGCCGTGTTGCAGTGGCTGCTTCTGTTTTAAAAATTGTTTCCAGCCGGCGATCTGCACGACTTCTTCCTGCAATTCTGAAGAAAGCGAAATTTTCAGCTGCTTTTTGTGAAACAGCCGCTGCGAGGTTTCCACCCGTTCAATCTGAATCGAACCGTTCTGCTCTAATTCTGCTGAAACCAAGTCGTTTAATTCTAAATACCATTCATACAGGGAGCGGCTGCCCGTTCTGCCGTTCCGAAGGAAGCCGCTGTGCTCCCAGCACTTGCTCCACTGGAGCAGTTGTTTTCCGGTTGCGGTTCGTTTCTCTCCAATCAATGCACAAAGAGCATCCCATAGGGCTTGTTCACAGGGCGTTGCTGCCTGCAATTCTTCAAAGTGCAGCGAAAATGACCTGCCGGAAAGTCGCTGCCACGTCACTGCTCCAGTCTGAATCCAATGCGTCAGATAGGAACAGAGAATGCCAGCGTCTTCCTGCTCTGAAATAATCCCTGTCTGTACCCCCAGAAAATAAAACATTGCCGGATTCGTCCGACACGGGATATGTTCACAAATCGGAGCGGCTGCAATGGCTGCATCCAAGTTCTGAAAGACATTTTTCCGAGCCTTTGCCCGTTCTTCCTGCTCCTTTCGTTTTCCATTGACAACCAACCGAAAACAAAAGAAAATGATTCCTGCTGTAATCAACAGGGTAGACATTGGCGGCAAGGATAACTGCCCATTTTCCCAGAATCGTGTCAGTGCAAGTGTCATCCAATTCATATGCAAAAACCCCTTTTTTCCTTTTATTGTAAGGGGTCTTGCAAACAACTTGCAAGCATCTCTCTGAAAAAAATAGGTTAAAAGTTCAGGCTACTGCGAACAGCATCGCTTGTCAGATGAAAAATCCACCGTTGACCGGTAAAATCTGCCCAGTAATAAATGCTGCCCGTTCCGATGCCAGAAACAGCACGGCATCAGCAACTTCTTCCGGCTTGCCGATTCGCTGCAACGGTGTTTCTTCGGCAAGTTCCTGTCGGTCTTCTTCGGATAAATGGGCGTTCATCTCGGTATCAATGACACCCGGTGAAACGGCATTGACCCGAATTCCAGACGGAGCAACTTCTTTCGCCAATGCCTTTGTAAAGGCAATGATGCCGCCCTTCGTCACGGAATAATCCACTTCGCAGGATGCTCCAGTCTGTCCCCACACAGACGTAATATTGATAATGTTTCCAGCGTGCTGATGCAACATGGTCGGCAAAATCGCACGGGTCATATCCACTGTTCCAAATAAGTTGACCCGATACAAGGCTGTACAATCCTCTTCCGAAACACACTGGAACACATCTACAACCGATACTGCTGCATTGTTCACCAGTGTATCAATCGTACCGACCTGTTCCACAATTGCCTTTCCGGTATTCAATGCTCCGAGGTCTTCCCGAAAATCTGCAAAAATCGGGTGAATGCCATATTGCTGCTCCAACGCTTGTGCAGCTTCTTTCGACTTGCAATATGTAATATAAACGGTATCCCCTTGTTCTGCAAATTTTTTTGCAATTGCAGCCCCGATTCCACGAGAGCCACCTGTCACTAATACCTTTGCCATTTTGTCTGAATCTCCTTTCTTAATTAGACATCCCCATTATACCATAGTAAAAATCCAAAATGCAACTAATTCTCAAAAAAAGAAAGCATTCCAATCTCTGCCCATTTCACAAGGCAGGAATGGAATGCTTTTGCTTTATTTTCTGATGAAAAATGGAAATCTTTAGGAAATCCGTTTCTCTCATTCTGTTTCTGCTAACACAAAATCAATGTTGCCGGAAGAAATATCCGTCTTGGTACAAAGCACTGAAATGGTATCTCCCAGCTGATAAACCCGATCGCCATTTTCCTGTACCAGCCGGACATTGTGGTCATTTGTCCATACGGTTTCTTCGCCCAGATCCCGAATGGAAATCATCCCTTCGACAGTATTCGGCAGCATGACATAGATTCCGAAATCTGTCACACCAGTAATCAATCCACGCATGGTTTCACCCAAATGCTGCTGCATATATTCCGCAAAATAACATGCTTCGCAATCTCTTGAAACCCGAATCGTCAACAGTTCCCGTTGACTGGACTGTTCTGCTGCTTTCGCTGCAAACTTCGTGAACCGCTTCTGAACGGCTTCCGCAGAATGCGTGCTGCACCATTCTGACAAAATCCGATGAATTGCCAGATCCGGATATCGCCGAATCGGAGAGGTAAAGTGTGCATAATCGCTCAGTGCCAACCCGAAGTGTCCGATCGGTTCGGTTTCATAGGCTGCCTTTGCCATCGACCGCAGCACCATTCCATGAATGACCGGAGCGGCAGGTGTTCCGGCTGCCTTTTCGAGAATTTCAGCTAAATTTCTCGGCTGTACATTCGTCAATACCGGAACTTCTGCCCCCATTCGCAGCAAACCATCCTGCAAAGCTTCAATCTTTTCAGAAGAAGGGGCATCGTGTACCCGATAGACAAACGGCAGAGCATGTTCCTTTGCCACACAGGCAGCGGATTCATTTGCCAGCAACATCATTTCTTCAATGATACATTCGCTTTTACCACGGGTGCGAGGCTGAACATCGACACAAATGCCATCTGCATTCAGGAGAATTTTGCTCTCTGGCGTTTCAATCTCCGGAGCACCCCGCTGTTTTCTCAGGCAAAGCCGCTTGTCGCAGAGTTCGTTCAGCAGCGGCAGCATGTCCAGCACTTCTGCATATTTTTCCTGCAATGCCGCATCGGCAGTGTCATCCAACAGAGCATTGATTTCTTTATAAACGCCCTTGACCTTGGAACGAATGATACTCTTCTGGAACGTATAAGAACGAAGCACGCCTTGATTGTCCAGTTCCATAATAGCGGAAAAGGCAAGCCGGTCTTCCTGTGGATTCAGCGAACAAATGCCGTTGGAAAGTGCTTTCGGCAGCATCGGAATGACTTGGTCGGCGTAGTACAGACTTGTGCCCCGTTCCAGTGCTTCTTTGTCGAGTGCCGAATGTGGCTTGACGTAGTGGGAAACATCGGCAATATGCACGCCGAGCCGATAGCCGTTCGGAATCCGTTCCACGGAAACAGCATCGTCCAGATCCTTGGATTCGGCACTGTCAATTGTAAAAATGCAGGCATCCCGCAAATCTAACCGATTCTGATAAGCCTCTTTTGGAATCGGCTGGCTGGCAAGAGCAGCGGCTTCTTTTTCCACTTCTTCCGGAAAAATCGGGGAAATATTCTCCAGTGTCAATTGTGCCTGTGCACAGACTGCTGCACAGTCTGCATTCCCGAACGAATAAATGACTTTCGCCTTGTGTTCCGCATGGCGAGTGCCACGGGAAACGATCTCCGCTAAAACTTTATCGTGTTCCTGATAGGATACATTCCGATTTGGCAACAGCCGGATGGGGGTTTTGCTCATGGTATCCGGCAGCAGGAACGGCTTTCCATCCTCATACACAATGATACCTGTCAGGCGAGCAGATGCCTGCTCTAAAATATCCAGTACTTCTCCCTCTGGCTTTCCGCTCCGAGAGGGAATGCTCCGCATCAAAACCCGGTCTTGCGGCAATGCTCCGAGCAGAAACTTTCCCGGAATGAACCAATCGCTTTCTGCTTCCGGGTCATCTGGACGGACAAAGCCAAAGGTACGGCTCAGCCGGACAACCGTTCCGGTCTTGCAGTGCAGCGACGCACACCAGTAATATTTCCGGCGTTGTTTATAAATCAAGCCTGCTTTTCGCAGGGATTCCAAAGCCTCCTGAAACAGGGCAGAACCGTTTTTCTTCGTGCGGCATTTTGCAGCCAGCAAGGTTTCCTCCAGACCATGAATGCCGGCATCTGCTAAAAACAGCTTGCATTTTGTCTGATATGCTTCTAAAATTTCTGCTGCATCCCGTTTTGGCGGTGCAGATGGTGTTTTTCCCATAATGTTGGTTCTCCTTTATTTTATCAATTATCAAATAATCATTACAAATCCGCATACTGTATCTTTGCAGTACCGCTGCGGTGTTCCATTTCTACTTTCTCATGGATGGGTAAAAAAATACCTGTCATCCGGTTAACGAGCCGGATGACAGGACGTGTCGTTGTTATTTTGTAATCAACGGCATGACAATGTCAATGAAAAGAATGAGGACAAAGAACAACACCGTTAAAATGGTGGTTAACTTATGCAGTCTTGCTTCCTTTGTACGGCCTCTGTTCTTATCATAGAAGGAATCGTTGCTTGCACCTGTCAAAGCAGCCGTTGCGTTCTGTGGCTTTTGTTCCTGCATCATGCAAATGATGATGGTAACCAAGCTGATGAGCAGCAGAACCGCACCGATCACGATTTCTAATGTTCCCATGACCAAACCTCCCGTCTTTGATGATCTCTGTTATTATAACATATCTTTTTTGAAAATGCAAGACCTAATTTTCGGTGTTTGTAGAAATCACAAGGGGGAAAAGTTTTTTAAAAAGCGTCCCGTTGCATGCAGGGAATTGGTGAAAATGATGTTCTTAGGGAAACCACTCGAATCCGGTTCGGCAAGGCTGGGGCACATCCCCAGCTTGCCTTGGGAATCGCAATTGCCCCTGAAACCTTGTTCTTCATTACAACCTTCTGATTTGAAAGGCAATTGCGATTCTTTCGATTTTCTCTTAGATTTTTGTTCTCTCCTCTCATTGTACAGTTTCATTTGCTTCGCAAATGTGGGCTACTCGCCCACACCTCGGCAGCATTTTTGTAAAACTGCTGCACCGAAAAACTTTTTAGTCCGCCTGCGGCTCGGATTTTGTAGCTTTGTAGGAAAACAATATCTTGCATTTTGTGGAAATCTATGATATACTGGTAACAAGTAGCAAACAATGTGATTCCAGATGAATTTTTTAGAAAAAAGAAGGTGATTTTTTGCGTGACAGTGTTTGGAAATTCCTGCTGCTCGACAATCTATTGCCCTGCTTCTTGAAAACAGAAATCATAGAATGTCTGGCAGCTTGGATTTATCCAAAACGAAACTACAAGGATTTGATTTTGGTGCTTCTGGTGAATCTGTTAACCAATCCGGCAGCGGTATTCATCAACTTTTTCGTACCGTTTCGGATTACCCATCCTGTGCTTTGGGTATTGTTTTTAGAGGGCTTGATTTGGTTGGGAGAAGCATTGATTTTTCGGCGTTGTCTGATTCAAAAACGGAATCCGTTCTTGTTTTCGTTTGTGCTGAATGCTGCTTCGTATGGAATCGGATTGTTTGTGTAATGGATTTATGATATGAGAGGAGATTGATGAAACATGAAACAAATGGGAAAAGTAATCGGGAGCGGCTTATTCTCACTGCTGCTGTTGTTGGGGCTGGTAGTGCCGGTGCAGAAAACAGCACCTGTTTTGCAGTCAATGACCGTTGCAGCAGATAGTTTAAGCAATCACTTGCCTGTAAATGGTGAGGTAAAAGGAAATGGCGTTTTTGGATACACCACAAATTATGTTTGTTATGGTGGGTCTATAGAGGAAGAACATGCTGTGCAAAATGGCTGGCATATCACTGCAAAAAATTATTATTTCTCCCACGGGGTAGAATGGCTGGAATGTTGGGATACCGATGATGACGACTATTATGGATGGATTGACATAAATTATATCACATTTTATCCTAGCAATTCTTCCTCCAGCAATTCTCCAGTTACAATTACCAGCATTTCGCCTCGAAAAGGACAGGTTGCTGGAAATGGTGTCTATGGATATGCTTCGAGTTATGCCTGTTATTCAGATGGAAAACAAGTAACGCAGCATAAAGTCGAAAATGCATGGCACATCACTGCAAAAAATACTTGTTCTTCCCATGGCGTAACTTGGTATGAATGTTGGGATACGGATGACGGAGATTATTACGGCTGGATTGATGCCAACTATCTTTCCTTCTATGATACAACACCTGCTCCAGCACAGACACAAGCTCCAAAGCAGACCGTAATTGTAGAAAAAACCGTTTTGCTCACAGAACCACCAACGGAAACAATGATTGTAGAAAATACGGTACTGTTGACAGAAACCAAAGAACAAACCACCACAAAGGCAGCTGCTGCAGTCAAATTGGATGGTCGGTCTAAAAATCATTCTTCTTCCTCAGACAATTCATATTTCCCACTGATTTTAATTGGAGCAGGAATTCTCTTGTTGGTTGGTGTTTCCATTGGCTTGATTGTTTTGTTTGTCAAGAAGTCTAAGGAAAAACCAACTGGCAGCGTACAGATGCCACAATTCCACAATCCATGGGAGGACAGCAATTCTCCGATGAATCCTTACGCTGGACAGGGTTCTACTTCAAGTTCCAGAAATGGACAGCAAACAGGCGGTTTGGTTTGTCCGAACTGCGGAGCAGTTTGCAACGATCCGAACGGTAAATTCTGCGAACAGTGCGGTACACCTTTACAATAACTATCAAATCGTGCAATTTTCCCCAACAAAAAACAGCTGTCAACTTCGGTTGACAGCTGTTTTTCTTTCTGCTACTAATTTCTGTTTTGCTTATTCCAACGGCGGCAATGTACCTGTTTGCAACTGATAATACCGTCCCTTTTGTGCCATTAATTGTGCGTGATTGCCTCGCTCAATGACACATCCATGATCCAGAACCAGAATCACATCTGCATTCTGAATCGTAGAAAGCCGATGGGCAATGACGAAAACAGTTCTACCTTTCATCAGGGCATCCATGCCAGCCTGTACAATCCGCTCGGTTCGGGTATCGATCGAAGAAGTTGCTTCATCCAAAATCATAACCGGTGGGTCTGCAACCGCAGCTCTTGCAATCGAAAGCAGCTGCCGCTGTCCCTGCGACAAGCCAGAGCCATCCCCTTCCAGAACGGTTTCATAGCCATCCGGCAACAACATAATAAAGTCATGGGCATTTGCTCGCTTTGCAGCGGCAATGCATTCTTCATCCGTTGCATCCAAGCGACCATATCGAATATTATCCATAACCGTTCCAGTGAACAGGTTGACATCCTGCAAGACCATTCCCATCGAACGCCGCAAATCTGCCTTACAGATTTTATTGATGTTGATATTGTCATACCGCACCTTTCCATCTGCAATATCATAGAACCGGTTAATCAGGTTGGTAATGGTCGTTTTTCCGGCACCCGTTGCCCCAACAAAGGCAATCTTCTGTCCCGGCTTTGCATACAAGCTGACATCATGCAGGACAATTTTTTCCGGCACATAGCCAAAGTCCACATGTTCCATCTGCACATCACCTTGCAGCTGCGTATAAGTCACAGTTCCATCCTGATGCGGATGCTCCCACGCCCACAGATGTGTACGATGGTCGGCTTTGCAGAGGTTGCCGTCTGCATCCCGTTCCGCATTGACCAGATGCACATAGCCTTCATCCTGCTCCGGCTGTTCATCTAACATATGGAAAATACGTCCTGCACCAGCCAGTGCCATGACAATTGCACTTGCCTGCTGGGAAATCTGTCCGATTGGCTGCGTAAAGCTTTTACTCAGCTGCAAAAATGCAGCGATTGCACCCAATGTCAGACCGCCCATGCCGTGCAGGGCAAGTACTCCGCCCAGAATCGCAATGCACACATATTGCAGGTTGCCGAGGTTGTTTGTAATCGGCATCAGGATATTGGCGAAACTGTTCGCTTTCGTTGCATTCTCAAACAAGCCCTCGTTCTTCTCATCAAAAACAGCAGCTGCCTGCGGTTCGTGGCAAAATACTTTTACGACCTTCTGCCCGTGAATCATTTCTTCTACATAGCCGTTTACATCGCCCAATGATGCCTGCTGTGCTACGAAATATTTTCCGCTCTTTCCGCCAACATGCTTCACAATCACCATCATAAAAATCAAAAAGGCGATGACAAACAGCGTCAGCCAAACACTTGTTACCAGCATCGCAACAAACACCGCCACAATCGTAATCGTGGAAGAGATGAACTGCGGTAAACTCTGTGCCATCATCTGCCGGAGCGTATCGGTATCGTTGGTGTACAGGCTCATAATATCGCCCGTTGCATTCTGGTCAAAATAGCGAACCGGCAGCTTCTGCATGTGGGTAAACATATCATCCCGAATCTTTTTCAGAACGCCCTGCGAAACCGGCACCATCAACCGGGTATATAAAAAGGTACAAATTGCACCGCCAGCAAAAATCACTGCTATTTTCAGAATCATTGACAGCAATCCGCTGTAATCCGCATGTGACTCCAACAGCAGCGGTGCGATGTAATCATTGATCAGCGTCTTCAAAAAGGTAGCACTGATGGTACTTGCCAACGCACTGAAAATGATACACAAAAAGACAAATGCCAACCGCAGGCGATACGGTTTCAAATACCGCAGCAGCCGTTTTAATACAACCATTGGATTTTCTGCCGTTCCAGTCGGTGCGGCTGTTTTGAATCTGCTCATTCTGTTACACCGCCTTTCTTCGTCTGTTCTTCGTAGATTTCCTGATAGATCGCATTTGTTTGCAATAATTCCTCATGTGTTCCCATGCCGTTGATCACGCCGCCATCCAACACCAAAATCAAATCAGAATCCTGCAAGGAGGAGATCCGCTGTGCAATGATGAACTTTGTGGTTTCCGGCAAGTAGGTTTTCAGGGCTGCTCGAATGCCGGCATCTGTTTTCGTATCTACGGCACTGGTCGAGTCATCCAGAATCAAAATCTTCGGCTTTTTCAGCAAGGCTCTGGCAATGCAAAGCCGCTGCTTCTGTCCGCCGGAAACATTTGCACCGCCCTGTTCAAGATAAGTATCATAGCCCTTCGGGAACGTTGCAATAAATTCATCGGCATTCGCCAGCCGACAAGCTTCCTGCAATTCTGCATCCGTTGCCTGTTCATTGCCCCAGCGTAAATTCTCTTTAATCGTACCGGAGAACAGCACATTCTTTTGCAGCACCATTGCAACAGCATTTCGGAGCGTATCCAAATCATAATCCTTGACATCTACGCCGCCCACTTTGACCGTTCCGGCAGTCGTATCATACAGCCGAGGAATCAGCTGCACCAGTGAACTCTTCGAGCTGCCTGTACCGCCCAAAATTCCAACGGTCATACCAGATGGAATATGCAGGTTGATGTCTTTCAGGCAACATTTATCCATCCGCTTGGAATAGCTGAAGGAAACGTGGGAGAAGTCCACGCTGCCATCTGCAACCTTCAAAACCGGATGTTCCGGATTGGTCAAGTCGCTTTGTTCATCCAACACTTCCACAACACGCTCTGCCGATGCACGGGACATGACGACCATGACAAAAATCATGGACAGCATCATCAATGCTCCCAAAATCTGTAATGCATAGGTCATCAGGCTCATCAGTTCGCCCGTGGTCAAATCGCTGCCACCAGAAGCAACGATCATTCTTGCTCCGAACCATGACAGCAACAGCATACAGCTATAAACAGCAACCTGCATGCCTGGCATGGAAAATGAAAGTCTGCCTTCTGCCTTGCAGAAATCTGCATAAATTTTCTGCGAGATCTTCGCAAACTTGCTGACTTCGTGGTCTTCTCGTACAAACGCCTTTACCACTCGAACACCATGCACATTTTCTTGCACGACATTGTTCAGTTTGTCGTAGGTACGGAATACCCGTTCAAAAATCGGGTGCACGCTGCTCATCAAGAAAAAGACAAATGCCCCCAGAACCGGAATCGCAATCAGAAAAATAATCGACAGCTTCGGACTGATCCGAATTGCCATTGCCAGCGAGAAAATCAACATCGCCGGCGACCGCAGAGCAACTCGTACAATCATCTGATACGCATTCTGTAAGTTGGTCACGTCGGTTGTCAGACGGGTCACCAGACTGGATGCAGAAAAGCGGTCAATGTTAAAGAAGGAAAAGCCCTGTACTGCATGGAACAAGTCATGCCGGACATTCTTGGCAAATCCAGCGGATGCCTTTGCTGCAAAGTGTCCGGCAAGAATGCCAAACAACAGCGACAGGATACAGCAAACTGCTAAAATTCCACCTGTTTTTAAAATTGCCTCCTGATTCGCTCCGTCAATGCCGTCATCAATCAATTTTGCCATCAGCAGCGGAATGATGACTTCCATGACAACTTCTAAGACAACAAACAGCGGTGACAACAACGAAACGCCTTTATATTGTCGGATACAGCCGGCAAGTCGTTTTAACATGACGAATTCCCTCCTTTGGATTCATAATCGTCCAGATTTTTACACATGACCTGTAACGTCTGCCGGAATTGTTCCAGCTCCTTCTGTGAGATTCCTGCTGTCAACACCGATTCAAAAAACTGGCACTCTTTCTCGACATCGTTGTGCAGAGAAATCGCTTTTTCTGTCAGGACAATACGTTTCAGCCGAGCATCTTCCGGCACGGATTTCCGCACGATCAAGCCGTTTTTCTCCATGCGGTTTAAGGTCGCCGTCACCGTGGAACGGCGAATGCAAAACCGCTTTTCAATGTCCCGTTGATAGACTGGTTCCGTCTGGTCATAGAGAAAATGAATCAGCCAGCCATGCATACCGGTCAACTGTTCCTGTTCCCGAATCCCATGGGAACGGTTACAGTATCGGGTCATCAACGTGCAGAGTCGATGCAGTGGCGGAAACAGCCGGAACGGCGATTCCGGCGGAACTTGTTTCTTCATCTGAAACCCCTTCTTTCTGGTCAAGATTGTTCATCGTTGAACTGTTCGATGTTAAACAATATCATAACACATTGCATTCGCATTGTCAAGAAATATCAGGCGATTGCAAGCGAAAATCTCCGCCTGAAACATCCGGATTTTTTGTTGAACCTGCTCACGTTTCTGAAATCCCTGTTTTTGGAAAATCCTCTGTATTTCAACCATTTTGCATCGTTTTTTTCCTGATTTTTTGGTTTTTTATCAAAACTGCTTGACATTTGTGAAAGAAAATGATACGATAAGAACATATGCGTAACACGATTTCATCACATTATTTTCAAGGAGGATTTTATCATGCAACATCGCAAACGGACAGCCCTCATCGCTGGTCTGTTCACCATCACCTGTCTGGCACAGATTTCCATGAACACCATGAGCGGAATCTCTGCAGACGCAGCCGGCAGCTATGACATGGCGGTTACCGTCAATCTGGCTGGCGAAAAGAAAGCCATCAGCCCACACATTTATGGGGTCAATGATTCCGGTGACGGCAGCAACCTGAAAAATGTTACCGTTGACACCGTTCGGCAGGGCGGTAACCGTTTCACGGGCTATAACTGGGAAACCAACTACTCCAACGCTGGTACAGACTGGCACAACAGCTCGGATACCAACATCGGGGACGACACAGACGGCAGCGGCTACGCTGGCAGAAAACTGTCTGCGACCTGTCAGAAAAACAACATTCCTTACAAGATGACGACCCTGCAAATGGCAGGTTATGTTTCTGCGGACAAAGCCGGAACGGTTCTGGATTCAGAAGCAGCTCCATCCTCTCGCTGGAAGGAAGTCAAGTTCAAGAAAGACACTGCTCTGACACTCGAACCGGATGTTACAGACAACTATGTTTACATGGATGAATACGTCAACTATCTGGTCAAGACGCTGGGCGACTCCACCACTTCTACGGGGATTCAGGCTTACAGCTTGGACAACGAACCGGTTCTGTGGAACGATACCCACCCACTGTTACACAGCAAGGAAGTCAGCAGCAGCGAATTGATCTCTAAGTCTATTGAACTTGCAAATGTGGTAAAGGACATTGACCCGAATGCCGATGTCTTTGGGCCTGCATTCTGGGGCGTGCTTCCTTGTGTCAATGGCAGCAACGGAGCAAGCGATAAAAACAACAATACTTACACCGATCCGGATTATGATGCTGTTAAGGGCAATTATACCTGGTTCATGGATTACTATCTGGAACAGATGGCAAATGCAGAAAAACAGTATGGCAAGCGGCTGCTGGATGTTGTAGATGTGCACTTCTATTCTCAGGATTGCAGCACAGAGGCTTCCAGAGTACAGGCTGCAAGAAGTTTGTATGATGCTTCCTATATCGAAAATAGCTGGCTGCAACCATATTTCGGACAGTACTTCCCATTCCTGCCGAAATTACAGGAATCCATTGACAAGTATTATCCAGGCACAAAAATTGCCATCTCTGAATATAACTTCGCAGACCTGAGCAATGAAAAAGAATCCGGAAAGCTTTCCAGTGCTGCCATTGCAGAAGCCGATGCTCTCGGCTGCTTTGCAGACAACAATGTTTACTTTGCAACCTACTGGGGCACTTTGTCTGAATGCCCATATGCCGCTTCTGCCATCAACCTCTATACCAACTATGATGGAGAAGGTGCTTCCTTCGGCGATACACTGGTAGAATCTTCTACCAGTGATCTTTCTCTTGCTTACTCCTATGCTTCCATTGACGGCAGCGATGATTCCACAGTAAAGACTGTGCTTTCCAACAAGAGTGCTGACCAGACACAGGATGCTGTCATCACACTGGACGGTACAACAAAGGATTATCAGAGTGCGGTTGTTTATGCCATTACACCGGAAGATGACCAGATCCGCATCATTGATGTTCAGAACGACATCAGTGGCAATCAGGTCAAGGTCGAACTCCCACCGATGTCCGTTGCACAGGTCGTTGTATCTGACCAGAAAACAGACAAGGAAGTTTATGTAAAGCCGGAAGAACCAGATATTAAGACCATCACTTACAAGTATGAAGACTTGGAACTGTCTGAAAACGGGTTCCCGAAGATTCCGCTGACCGACTTGGAACACCTGAAAAAAGTCATCATCAACACCACTGTTACTTGCAGCACGAATGCGGACTGGTACGGCGGCGGCGGTGCGTTGACCTTCAACGACCTGCTGCTCGAAGATGGTACAAAGGCATGGGCTTCCAAGTCCTATACGTTCAGTGCTGGTACCAATGACAACACCATTCTGATGGATGGCAAATACACCGTTGACAAGGAAGAAGTTTCCGGTACACCGACACAGGATTATGCCGAATTACAGGGTTGCTGGTGGAAATCTTCTACCAACAGTGAATCTGGTGAGGATGTTTCGGTCACCTTCAATTCTGTATCGCTGGTTTATGAATACGAAAAAGACCCAGATACCACAACAACAACCACTACAACGACCACAACCGAAACCGAAACAACCACAACGCTTACTGAAACAACACCAGCAGAAACCACTGCACCAGATGAAACAACTACTTCTACAGAACCGACTACTTCAGAACCTGTAGAAACAACTACCACAAAAATCACTACGATTCCTGATGCCAATGTTTCTTATGGCGATGTTAATACAGATGGCGTTGTAGATTTGATTGATGCAATTTACTTAAACAAATACTTTGCTGGCTTCATCACGCTGACCGATACACAGATGAAAAATGCAAATGTATTTGTAGATGAAAATATCAGCGATGATGATATCGATACACTCATGCAGTTTATTCTGCTGCTTGTTAACGACATTCCAGTTTATCCGCAAGCATAATTTTTCAAACAACATTACTCCATAAAAAGCACCCGACTGGGCGTGTGCACATTTGTACAGCCCAGTCGGGTGCTTTGTTATTCTGCCCACTCAAAATGATCACCAGCTGCCAGTTCAAAATGATACTTCACAATTCCTAAATCCACTTCTGTATAAAGTCCCCAGCCTGCTTCTGCTCGAACTGTATGGTCATTGAGCAACGTGAATAAAAATTTCTGCTGATTGACAGCAGTTGGTGCAAGCAATGCTGCCTGTACGCCTTTCTCAAACCAGTGCGGCATTTCATCCTTGATTCGTATCACGGATTCCAGTGGTTTTGAACGATGCGGAACGCCATCCGTCGCTCCGTATCCGATGGCAATCACTAAACAACATTTTTCGCCGTCTTCCAGTTGGAAAGCAGCTTTCCGTTTTCGATAGGTTGCTCCAACCCAGCACGTCCGCAATCCAAGCGTCTGGGCGAAGAGCACCAGTTTTTCTCCATAATATCCACACTGTTCTCCCAACCGGTCGCTCTTTTTTCCAACCAGTGCAATATAATTCCGCACATTTTTAAAATTTCCATAGCGAGCAAGCAGTCCATCAAATGCCTGCGGTTCGTCTAAAATCAATTGCATATGCAAGCCGCTTTCTTGATTACATTGCTTGAGAAATGTTTGCAGCTGTGATTTTACGGGGTCAGTGATGGGTTGAGTCGTATAGGAACGGACAGAATGCCGTTCTACCATTGCTGTAAAAAGATCCATGAAATACCTCCTTTGAAAAATTCCTGTTCGGTTGCTGTTATTATAGCATAGTTTTGGAAAAATAGCGAGTGGAAACGAAAAATTTTTCAGGATTGGTTGTAAGCAACGAGCCGCAGGCAAATAAAAAGTTTTTCGGTGCAGCAGTTTTTCAAAAATGCTGCCGAGGTGTGGGCGAGCAGCCCACATTTGCGAAGCAAATCGAACT
>ERZ1034976.620-NODE-620-length-32434-cov-44.196918_pt1 | contig 32434 bp, 24 predicted proteins | sample MGYA00520623_ERZ1034976 | MGnify/ENA primary metagenome ERZ1034976 (study PRJEB33766, sample SAMN09781774) | gut metagenome | biome: gut microbiome | host: Homo sapiens | place: Madagascar | study: EMG produced TPA metagenomics assembly of the PRJNA485056 data... | reverse complement strand
TTATAACTATACAACACAGATGTTAACGAATAAAATATTTAATGCGTCTGCCCTGACATTTTTATATTTATACATCTTTGGTAGTAAGCATAGCAAAATTTGATAGTAAGCAAACGTATATTTATTAGTAAGCATAGCGACCTTTGATAGAAAGCATAATTTCAATCTAACAGATATCGTCATCGACAACAATTGGCTTAAACATCGATTGTAATAGGCTTAAGAATTCGATATTAGTAAGTATCATCACAACAAGATAAAACCCCGGAAGTTCAAAACAACTTCCGGGGTTTATTTTATTGGCTATTATCAATTATAATAATGATATATAATCTAATATATGATCATAACATATAATCGTAAAATATAATCTTGCTTAAGCTAAAAAGTCATATTACTCCCCTCTATTTTGGAGAGGGGTTGGGGGTGAGGCTTTTCTTACAGCTCCCATCCAATAGCCGATGCTCCGAGCACAGCTGCGCTGCTACCCTCAAGTCCGCTAAACAAGAATTTAGCTTTACCCTTGAACACCTTCAACACGTGCTCATCATAGCTACGCACGATAGGATTCATAATCAAGTCGCCAGCCTTTGCCATACCTCCAAAGAATATGAAAGCCTCAGGACTGCTAAAGGCTGCGAAGTCTGCACAAGCTTCACCAAGCATTTCGCCTGTAAAGTCGTATACTCTCTTAGCCAAAGCATCGCCATTGTTGGCAGCAATAGCAACATCGAGCGAAGTGATAGCTTCAGGGTCTAATGTGCGCAATGAACTTGGCTCATCAGTAGTCTGCAAGAATTCACGAGCTGTACGAGCCACACCTGTAGCTGAGCAATAAGCCTCCAAACAGCCATTGCGGCCGCAACCACAAGGACGACCATTCTCTCTGCGCATGATAACATGACCAAGCTCGCCAGCAAAACCATCACATCCATATACCAACTGACCATTGATAACGATACCAGATCCTACACCTGTGCCAAGAGTAAGCACGATGAAGTTTTTCATACCACGTGCCACACCGTATGTCATCTCGCCGATGGCTGCAGCCTTAGCATCATTTGTCAAACCTACAGGAATGCCGAGCTTGTCAGAAAACATCTTTGCCAATGGCACAATACCGTTATGACCCCACTTGATATTAGGAGCAAACTCGATAGTACCATCATAGAAGTTGCCATTAGGAGCACCTACTCCCATAGCCTTAATCTTCTCTATGCCACCAACTTGGTCGATGATAATCTGCAAGGCATCTACTGCAGCGGCAACAAATTCTTCTGCAGTCTCATAGCCTTGTGTTTTAATGGCTGTTGTAGCCTTTATTTCACCTCTACTATCTACGATTCCGAAAACAGAGTTTGTACCTCCAAGATCCAAGCCTATTACGTAAGGCTTCATTACTGCTGATTGTGATTCCATTTTAATATATGTTTAGTTATGTTATTAGCGAACGATAATGCAAAGATATGAATAATTGACAATAGAGCAAAAAGAAATATCTAAAAAATCTATACATAGAAGCATTTTTCTATATAAAAGCCCATTGTTTCAACTTTTATTATTAATTTTGCACACGTTATGCCATTTCCATTTCATATAGACATCCTTGATGTCATGCTTAAGGGTATCCTAATCGGTATACTTGCATCAGCACCGATGGGTCCTGTAGGAGTGCTCTGTGTACAGCGCACTCTTAAGAAAGGTCGTTGGTATGGTTTTGTAACAGGCGTTGGCGCATCTATCAGCGACATCATATACGCTTTGATTACAGGCTATGGTATGAGTTTCGTTATGGATCTCATCACCAATCCTACCAACAAGTTTTGGTTGCAGATTATCGGAAGCATAGTATTGTTGATATTCGGAATTTATTGTTTCCGCAACAATCCTACTAAGAATATGCATCAGAGCGGTAATAACAAGGGCTCTTATTGGCACAACGGCCTCACAGCATTCCTTGTAACATTCTCTAATCCGCTTATCATCTTTATCTTCATGGCAACCTTTGCACAGTTTACGTTTGTCATTCCTGACCATCATTTTGAGATGTCGTTGGGATATGCCAGCATTGTGGGCGGTGCTCTGCTATGGTGGTATGGCTTGACATGGCTCATCGACCGCATTCGTGGCAAGTTTGATAAGAATGGTATCCTTATTATTAACAAGGTGATAGGAAGTTTGGTGATATTCTTCTCTTTGGTGATGCTCATTGGCACCATCTTCAACCTCTATACATTCTATTAGGTGTAGACTTCTCTATACCTAATATTTGTGTTTACACCCCTACCCCAAAACTCTCTTACTCAAAGTATTTCCAATAACATTTAATATACATTTATTTCCAATGTTCATAGCACAAGAATTAAGGAAGACTTCTATAGCCGAATACCTGCTATATATGTGGCAGGTAGAGGACATCATCCGTGCCTACGACTGTTCGCTAACACGATTGAGAAAGGAATATATCAGCAATTTCCAACTCTCAGAAGAACAGATGGACGAAGAAATTGACTGGTGGGGCAACCTCATCAATATGATGAACCAAGAAGGATGCCGCGAGAAAGGACATTTGCAGATAAACAAAATCGTGGTACAGAGTCTTGCAGAGCTTCATGCTCAGCTGTTGCAATCGCCAAAGTTTCCATTCTATTCTGCTGAATATTATAAGGTATTGCCATTTATCGTTGAGCTCCGCAATCGTGGCGACAAAGATATCAACGAGATAGAAACCTGTCTCAATGCTCTCTACGGAGTGATGATGCTTCGCTTACAGCAAAAAGAAATAACACCAAGCACACAGAATGCTATAAAGGAGATTACAACTTTCATAGGAATGCTCTCCGACTATTATCACAAAGACAAAACAGAAGGTATAAACTTCGACGAGGATTAAACAACTCGGCAAAACAAACAATAAAAGAAACACCTTATTATATATTATATAGCATCATGAACATCCTTATTACTGGCTGCAACGGACAACTTGGCAACGAGATGCAGCTTTTGGAGAAAGTAAATCCACAGCATCAGTATTTCAATACCGATGTGGCTCAACTCGACATCACAAACCCCGAGGCTATCGAGGAGTTCGTAAGTGACAACGCTATCGACATCATCGTCAACTGTGCTGCATTCACAGCTGTCGACAAGGCTGAAAGCTCTCAGGAGCTATGTCATCTGCTCAATGCTAAGGCTCCAGAATATCTTGCTGCTGCAGTAGCTAAGCGTGGTGGTTATCTCGTACAGGTGTCTACCGACTATGTCTTCGATGGCACCAACCACACTCCATATACCGAAGACGAGGCTACATGCCCTAACAGCGTTTATGGTTCTACAAAACTCGAAGGCGAGAAACTTGCTATGGCAGCATGTGCCAACACCATGATTATTCGTACTGCTTGGCTCTACTCTACCTTTGGCAACAACTTCGTGAAGACTATGATTCGCTTGGGACAGGAGAAACCTGAGCTTGGTGTCATCTTCGACCAGATAGGTACTCCTACTTATGCTGGCGACCTTGCTGCAGCTATCATGGCAGCTATCAACCACGGCATTGTGCCTGGCATATATCATTTCTCTAACGAGGGTGTTATCAGCTGGTACGATTTCACAAAAGCTATTCATCGCATAGCAGGCATCACTTCTTGCCATGTTAAGCCTCTGCATACTGCAGAATATCCTACTCCTGCCGCACGCCCACACTATAGTGTGCTCGACAAGACAAAGATTAAGCAGACCTATGGCATCGAGATTCCTTACTGGGAAGAGTCGTTGGAAAAATGCGTAGCTAAGCTATTGGCACAATAATCCAACAACAAAAACGCCTGGATTTCACAACTCCCCATAATAAAATTCAATCATTTTAAATACATGTCAAAAGAAATAGAAAGAAGAAGAACCTTCGCCATCATCTCTCACCCTGACGCTGGTAAGACTACTCTTACTGAGAAATTCCTTCTCTTCGGTGGTCAGATTCAGGTGGCTGGAGCCGTAAAGAACAACAAGATTCGCAAGACTGCCACTTCCGACTGGATGGATATTGAGAAACAGCGTGGTATCTCTGTATCTACTTCCGTTATGGAATTCGACTATCTGCCTGAAGGCTTAGAGGGCGACCCATATAAGGTAAATATCCTCGACACTCCTGGACACCAGGACTTTGCAGAAGATACATACCGCACACTTACAGCCGTAGACTCTGCCATCATCGTTGTCGACTCTGCTAAGGGTGTTGAGGCACAGACCAGAAAGCTTATGGAGGTCTGCCGCATGCGCAACACTCCTGTTATCATCTTCATTAACAAGATGGACCGCGAAGGTCGTGATCCTTTCGATGTTCTCGACGAACTTGAAGAGGAACTCAAGATAAAGGTTCGCCCATTGTCATGGCCTATCGGTCAGGGTGCTCGCTTCAAGGGTGTTTACAACATCTACGAGAAGCAGCTCAATCTTTTCACTCCTAACAAGCAGCGAGTAACTGAGAAGGTGAGCGTAGATATCGACTCTGCCGAACTCGACCAGCATGTAGGCGAACGTGAGGCACAACAGCTACGCGACGACCTTGAGCTCGTAAATGGTGTATATCCTGAGTTTGAAGTAGAAAGCTATCGCTCAGCAGAGGTAGCACCGGTATTCTTCGGTTCTGCTCTCAACAACTTCGGTGTACAGGAACTTCTCAACTGCTTCGTTGAGATAGCTCCATCACCTCGTCCTACAAAGGCAGAAGAGCGTATGGTAAGTCCTGAGGAACCTAAGTTTACAGGTTTCATCTTCAAGATTACTGCCAATATCGACCCTAACCACCGTAGCTGTATCGCCTTCTGCAAGGTTTGCTCAGGCAAGTTCGTACGCAATCAGCCTTACCAGCATATCCGCTTGGGCAAGACTGTACGTTTCTCTTCGCCTACCCAGTTTATGGCTCAGCGCAAGAGCACTATCGACGAGGCTTATCCTGGCGACATCGTAGGTTTGCCAGATAATGGAATCTTCAAGATTGGTGATACTCTCACCGAGGGTGAACTGCTCCACTTCCGTGGTTTGCCATCATTCTCGCCAGAGATGTTTAAATATATTGAGAACGACGATCCTATGAAGAGCAAGCAGTTCCAGAAGGGATTGGAGCAGCTTATGAACGAGGGTGTTGCCCAGTTGTTTGTCAACCAGTTCAATGGTCGCCGTGTAGTAGGAACAGTTGGTCAACTTCAGTTTGAAGTTATCCAGTATCGTCTTGAAAACGAATATAATGCCAAGTGTCGTTGGGAACCTGTTCACCTCCACAAGGCTTGCTGGATAGAGAGCGACAATGCCGAGCAGCTTGATCAGTTCAAGAAGCGTAAGTATCAGTACATGGCAAAAGATATCGAGGGTCGCGATGTATTCCTCGCCGACTCTGGGTATGTGCTCAGCATGGCTCAGCAAGATTTCGAGGACATCAAGTTCCACTTCACTTCTGAATTCTAAGGCTATATATCACTTAGTCATCCCTTTAGCTATATCATTAGCTATCAACATAATCGCCATAAGCATTCGTTTTGCTTATGGCGTTTTTTTGTTAAATACCTTGATTTATCACATAAATAATGTATCTTTGCAGATGCAGATGTAGATAAATATTAAAATAAATCATTAAAAAACTACAACAACATGAAACAAGTAGTATCACTATCCCTCTTTGCTTTATTAAGCATAAGTACAGTATTTTCCAACGATGGCGTATATTTCACCAGTGGCAACTTCTTGCAACCTATCAAGGAGACTGATATTTCTGTTGCTAAAGAGATTCTTACCATCAGCATAGACAAAGATAGCTTTGCTACAGTAGATGTATACTACGAGTTTATGAACAATGGTAAAGCTAAAAACATTACGATGGCGTTTGAAGCAACTGCACCATACAACGACTACTCACCTCTAAGCCACAAAGGTATTCATCCTCATATCAAAGACTTTACGGTAACAATGAATGGTAAGCAACTAAACTATCGCAATGCCGTTGTAGCTTTACACTACCAAGATGGAAACGAGGAAGTAGACTTCACACCACTCGACTTGAATAAATGGAAAGGTGAAGAAGCTTACGACTCCATAGTTCCAGTAGACAATGCATTATATAATGCAGAGCTTGATAGCTTTATCAATTTTGGTTATGCCTACTATTTCGATGCTCCTTTCAAAAAAGGCAAAAACATAGTACACCATACTTACCGCTATCGCATGAGCTATAACGTTTTACAGACATTCGAGATTCCTTATAGCCTACCACCTGCCACAAGATGGGCAAACCATAAGATAGACGACTTCACTCTCAACATCACATGCGATGATGGGACAGACTTTTGTCTTGCAGACAGCTTATTCCGCGATGCTCCTTTCACTTCTACAAGAAATATGCCTATATACTACATTACCGACTATGATGACCAGCATAAACTATTTGCAAGTATATTGAGGGGTGATACCATAAGATGGCAATGCAAAAACTTTGCTCCTAAACAAGGCATGTGTATATCTTCGCCTATGTGGGAGAGAACAAGCAATTCTCGCAGGTGGAATACCTCTGGCAAAGTTGTGATAGAGAAAAATGGAGATATATCGCAATATTGTGCAGACAGTGGCGACAGCTATTTAGTAATTGCACAGGATTATGGCTTGGTAAAGAAAAGCGAATCACATATAGAGGAATATAGCGCAGAAAATGGTCAAGGTGTTGTCATAATAAACGACGATATAGCAAAACAAGCCAACGTAAGGGAAAAGCCAACAACAAAAAGTTCAGTCATCACAACAATCAGCTATCATCAATATGAAATACCTGACGTATTTCCATGCTTAGGATTAGTAGAAACCACCGACGAAGATAAAACCTTCATGTGGTATAAGACAGAGATAGATGGCAAAATAGGTTATATTCGTCAAGACCTCATGCATTGGGATTCTGTAGGCTTCTATTAATATATAACTCTTAATAAGAAATATACGATGCTAAAAAAGGCAGCTACGACCCAAAAGTCATAGCTGCCTTTATTATTTATAGATTCAAATTATTGTTTCTTATTACTTCACAATCTGAATCTTTCTTGCAATAGTTTCACCATCAACTACCGCCTTAACAACATATACACCAGTTGCAAGACCATTGATAGCAACGGTGTTGCCCTTAGCAGCTGCTACAGTAGCACCAGCAGCAGAAACAACCTCTACAGAAGAAACGGTAGCACCAGTAACGGTGATATTGTTATCACCCTGAGCAACCTCGACACGACCGATAGTGTTGTCAGCAATACCTGCTGCGCCAATGAAGAATGTAGTAGTACCACCCTTAACGCTTGTACCATTTACCTTGTAGTAAGTATCTACGCTAATAGTATGCTGCTTAGCATCCTCAGAACCGAAGTCATAGCTGAATGCAGGCGATGTGAGCATAGCAGTATTCTTCTTCTCGCCATCGATATTTACATCGTAGCCTACAGCTGGCAATGATACTCCATTAGGATTTTCGATGTTCATACCAATCATCCAGTTACCATAAATAGAAGCACTTGCTACAGAATTCCAGCTTTCACCATTGAGAGAATAGATATCAGAATAATCCTGTACAGGCATATTCTTGTCAAGAGCCATAGCTGGACTTTGTGGAGTTACATCATAGCAGTCGATAACAAGTTTGTAAGAAGACTTAGAATCGATAACAATAGGCTCAGAGAGCTGAACTGTATTCCACTGCTTTAGCTCATAATCGTTAATCTCAGTTTCGTTGATTTGTACATCATCCTTGTAGATAAGAACAGTAAATGTAGCATCGTTCAAAGGATAGAAGTTTACAGACTTAATCTCATATCCGTTGCGACCCTTCAACATTGCAGGGGTATAAATAGAACCTACCATAATACCATAGTTGTTCTCTGCAGGAGCTATAGGAGCATTACTTGCAGCCTTACCCTCGCAATATGCCAATGTTACCTTATCCTTATCAACAGGAGTCTGCCACTTAGCAGTAATTGCAGAGTTTCCATTTGGAGTAACAACAACATTGTCAACAGCTGCAAGCTGAGATTTGTTGTGTGCAATCTTCAATGATGTTGAGCAAACAGCAGACTCCTCACCATTAGCAGATACAGAGCTTACACCAACAGTATGGTTGCCCTCTTCAAGTGTAGGAATGGTATAATTAGCTGTCTTAGCCGAACCTACAACAGCACCATCTACATATACATTATAGTGACTAACAACATCCTTGCTCAAGTCAGCCCCCTCAGGAGCAACAGTAGCATCGATAGCCCATGTTGCAGGATAAAGATAACCATTGCTTTCCATCAATTCACCGATAGAATAGAAGTCTTCCTCAGTTGTAAGACGTACCAAGTCGGTATAACCCTTGTTAGAGTGACCATAGTCTACACCTGTGATTTCTGGAGCAGCTGTAGTAACAGCAACTTCGATAGCAATTAGCAACTCACCATCAGGAACATTCTGTGGAGTGGTCAAAGTAATAACATTACGCTCACCATATTCGAGAGTCTGAGTTATAGGCTGAGAATAAAGAAGCTTAAGTGCGCCATTTGCATCATAGGTGTAGAGATTAACCTTCCATGACCCCTGCTCCGACATAGGATAGAAACCTACAGAAGAAATCTTCTGTCCCTTATAGGCTGCTGTTGTAACAGAATCCATAAGAATAGCTGTTTCATAGCTCATATCCTTGGCATTCATACCGAAGCCCTCTTGACGAGCATGGTCTACATCAAAATATGTGAACGAGCCGAAGTTAGATACAGGCTTATTCCACTCCATGTATGCAGAACCATAACCATGCTGCTGAGCAAACAAAGAAGTAGGAGTAGACAAAGCTTGCTTAGCTACAGCAACGTTAGCCTCTGCGCTCTTTGCCGACTCTGCATCTGCATAAACAGCAGTAATGGTATACTTATGGTCGCCATAAGGAACATTAGCATCGAGATAATTCTCTGCTGTTACCAATTCCTTATTGAGCTTTTCGCCATCGCGGTATACATTGTATCCCTTGATACCTTCTGCAGCAACATTAGGTTTCCATGAAACATTAACGCTATTCAAACCAGCGAACTGCTTAGCCTTTACGCTCAATGGGCAAAGACCAGTAGTAGATTGATTAAACTTAACAACCATAGTCTGAGAAGATACAGCATAGTTGCCTTCTTCATCCTTATCATCATTATAGATAAGGAAGCTCATCACATTATCATCTGCAGAGACTGTGCTTGCACGATAAACCTGATAATAATTAGTTTCAGGTGCCATGAAGATATGCTGTTTAGAGAGATCTACACCATTAGCAGTTAAGAAATCTGTAGCATAATAAGTCTTACCACCTTTATATATATATCCAAGAGGACCATTTTCACCAACGATAGTAAGATTGTCGCTCATATCAAAGAAGTCGAAATTACCACCATCATCAATTGGAGGGATGCCAGTCTTAGTCTTTGTTTCAAGATTATATATAGCATAAACTGAAGCATTTTCAGCTTCCATATCATCCCAACCGCCCCAATAAAGAAGGTTCTTGCCATCATGAGTATATTTACGAGCCGAACTCCATGGCGACTGATATTCTGAAAGGAATGTAACCTCGCCATCAGCTTCCCAAATACAAGCTGTACGATTATCCCTCTCTATCCATCCTGCAGCCGACTTTCCATCAGGAGCTATAGTATAAGGCATAGAACAATTAGTATTTATCAATTCCTTAACTATCTTGCCATCTTTCCAGATATAGCCAGTATAGATATTACCTTCACTAACATGACCTGTTACATAATGTCCATCAGGAGAAATGCTTGCAGCACCAGAAGATGCAACTTCATCAGAAGGCATCTCAAATCTGTTCCACTTGCCATTAGCCCAATAGCCAGCAAGCTCTACTGCAGCACCATTGCTCTTGTAAGAAGTGTCTTCATACTGACCTACTACAAGACCATCATCAGATACTGACCATGCAACAGAAGGCTTCGAAGGATCGAGCATCTCGATTTCACCAGTTTCCAAATTCCATAGGAAACCATACTGCACATTAGACATGTCGGAATAAGTACCGCAAGCCCACTTACCATTGCCTGATGCAGCAAGGATGTAGAACTCGTTAGGGGTCTTCATCACGATAGGCTTCATTGTAGGAGTCTGCGCCATAGCAGCACCACTAACAAGAAGCGAAGCTAAAAGAGTTTGAATTTTCATTGTATATCTCATTAAGTTTAATATTAGTCATAATCGAAAATAAGTAGATAGACTATTGGTGAATAGTCCAACAGTCTACCTACTTATATTATAGATGTATCATATGTTATTTAACACGATATTTGTAAGCATTAACGTTACCATTCTTTTCTACACATACGATGTATGCAGCAGCAGGAAGATTGTTGAGCGAAACGCTTGTCACATTATTCTTCTCATATACCTTCTGACCATTAGCTGCGAATACAGAAACTGTTGCATTGTCGCTAAGAGTTATAGTATTATTAGCGAATGTAGCCTTTACAGCACCATCAACAGTTACACCTTCTACACCTGTAGCAAAAGCATCGATATCTTTAATCTTAACAGTAATTGTATCAGAAATAGCATAACCCAAAGCATAGCTTGTAACAACATAAGCCTCTGTATCCTCTTCGAATGCAAGTTCTACGTTTGCGTTTGTAGAATCAGCCTTGGTAATTTCTGCCAAAGACTGTTCTTCCATTCCGAGGTATACACTATTCTTCTTGAAGCCATAGTCTGTAATATTCTCCGGATTCTTCCATGAAAGACCTGCGTAGTATGTCTTCTGCAAGTTAGCAACATTACCAGAAGTCTTAATCTCACCACCTGTCAAAGCAAGATCTGTTACAGCAGGAAGTTCAGTATATACTGTTACCTGTACTGGAGTTGTAGAATAGTAACCAATCCACTCTGCTTCAGGATTCTCCTCTGGAGTAACAACACCACCATCATCGATACCTGGTTCATCGATGTCGGCAGCCATCATATCGTCACTATATGCTGTGAACAAAGGCTGAATGAAGTAATCGTATGTACCATTCTTCAAGAGCTTGTCCTGATATGTGCAAAGACCTGTTTCGGGATCTGCATTCGCAACAAAATCATCGAAAGAAAGAGTATCAATAGGAGCACAATCACGATAGATAACGTACTTGCTATCCTGCATAGTACCAAGCTGAGGCATAGTGAACTTCAAGTTTACAGTATTATATGCTTTTGCATCTACTTCAGCTGTAAGCTCCATATATGTATCCTTTTCCATATCTGTGAAGTCAGCATAAGTATAGCGGCTATATGTACTCTCACCCATCCATTTTGAATTCTTGCCATTGTCGAAGTATGAAGAATCGCGAGCATATACATCATTGTAATCACCTTCTACTACAGGTTCGTATACAGTCTTATACTCTGGAACTTCTTCACCTTTATCATTATATCTGAATCTCTGATACAAAGCAAGAGCGTTATTTACGTATTCCCATTTTTCAATTTGCTTTGACTTATTCATGGTTTCGCCTGGCATAGTAGGATCGTCAACGACCTGGTACTGGAATTCTAATACCTTGTTACCATTGTCATCATACTCGATTTCGCCATTATATTTCTGGCTATCCCAATTTCCATCAGAAACATACGAGACAACGTTGCCCTTTTCGTCGTAAGTTACATACTGAATAGACTGAGAAAGTTTCTTTGTGAACTTATTGTATGTATTCAATGTTGCCAAAGTACCATCCTCATTGTATGTATATTCATGATAGTAAACAGATGTGGTATCTGAAACAAGCTGACCAGCCTCGTTGTATTCGTAAGTCTCGCAGTTAGGTGTCTTCTTGAATGTATAATCAAGGAAGTCGTATGGTCCCCACTGATAAGTGTTTCTTGCAACGATGTTGCCATTCTCATCGAATACAGGCTTAGCAATATCAACAATATTAAAGTTATCAGAAGTACCAAGATCTGTGTACAAACGACCATAGTTAGCATAACCAACTTCCTTACCATCTACATTATAATAATAGTATGTACGCTTAGAGTCAACGTCATCAGGAACATCACCCATAGCAGAACCATAGATTCTCTTCATCACCAAGAAGCGCTTTGCAGCAGGCTTAGCATCAGGAATATTCTCTGCAGCTGCACCATCAGCAGAAGACTTATCGAATGTAATACCAGCAATATTCAAATTCAAATTGCCCTTCATTTCTACAGTACCAGCAGTTACATTGAAAGCATAAATGCTCTTTCCTGCAGCATAATAAACAGTATTACCATCCTTTGATGCTACAAGACTATTATATGTAGTATATGAGCAAGTAACAGTATTGTTAGCTACAGCCTCAGTAACCTTAAAGTCTGCCGAAACCTTATAAAGAACAGGATAGTTCTTTCTGTCTTTACTTACAACTTTAACCAAATAAAAACCACCCTTATGGTCAGAAGCAATAGCTTCATAGCTATCATTCAATGTTGCGACTTCGGTAAGAGTACCATTTGTAGTATCTACAGAATAAAGCTTAGTAGCAGTAGCGTCTAAAGATTCATCATACACACCTTCGATGGCATAAAGTTTTTCATTAGCCTCATCATAAGCCATACCATTGGCGCCAAAGCCAGGTTTACCATAAGTAAAAGACTTGTCATTAACAACAACCATTTTACCCGTGGTAAAGTTGAGAGTAACAAAAGCAGGAGCATCAACGCCACGATTAACAACGAAAGCGTAATACTTATCACCTACAGATGTACCACAGTTAAATTCCTCTGCATTTTCAAACGCAAACTCTGGTGTAATCTTTAAAGCTGTAGCGCCAAGTGCATCAATATCAAAAGATGTAGTACGAGCACCATATGTGTTTGATGGCATAAGACCATAAACTACATTTTCAGCCCAAGCTGCAACTGATGAATAAAGCGCTAAACCCAACACCAATAATGAACTAAGTAGATACTTTTTCATAAGAATTGTTTTTTAAAGTTTAACTATAATTATATCTCATCCGCTGCAAAGGTAAACAAATATTTTAAAATGTAAGCATAAATAAACGAAAAAATCATATTTATTTTGTAGATATGCATAAAAAGTAGTAATTTTGCACTCGAAAGATAGTTAAGCTTACAAATTGACAATTACAGCAATTGTACTGAATATACATATATAAATATAAAAGCGCGTATGAGAAAGATTTTCCTTAGTCTATCTGCTTTCCTTCTGTTGGCAGGTAATGTGAATGCAGCAACCATTGGTTATTCTAATCAAAAGATTAGTAGAGCCAACATGTTTAGACTTGGCGACACAGAAAAGCAGGGGCAAGCCATCAGAATTCCTAAAGCAAAGCTACAGGCTTTGAGAGGTAAGACCATCGACTTTGCTGAATTTGTAGTAAGTTCTGTAAACACCAACGACAAAAAACTGCATGTATTCCTCACGACTTCGCTTGATGCTACTCCTATTGCCGAAGGTACTATAGACATAACAAGAGCATTCAAGGAATGCAAATGGACTCTTGATAAACCTTATAAAATTACTGGCGAAGAGGAAAACCTTTATATTGGATATACTGCAGAAATTCCAACAACTTATAAATTGCTCTTTAGCGATGGTTCATACGATATAAATGGCTACAACTTTGCATATAAAGATGGCGAATGGGTAGACACATATGGTATGAATAAAGGTAGTGCTTTGATTAGCTTCAATGTTGATGGCGAAGTTAATTATACTGACGTGATAATGGGACGCACAGTCTTTGCAGGATATTTCAAGGCTGGCAACAACTACAGCTTTGCTGCAAGATTCATCAATGAAGGCACAACAACCATCACAAGCTTTGATGCAAGAATCAAGATTGATGGTAAAGAAACCACTCAGCACTTCGATAATCTAAACATAGCACCAAAGGCAGTACACAATCTTAACTTAAATGATATCAGCACCGATTCTGAAGGTGAAAAGACTGTTGAAGTAGAGATTTTCAATGTGAATGGTGGTAATAACGATATCGACGCTTCTGATAATACTACAATAGGAAATATATTCTTCTACCCAAATAATATGGAACGCTCTATATTGGTAGAAGGATTTACAGGTCAGGATTGCTCTAATTGTCCTTCTGGTCACTTAACTATGAACTCTGTAATCGAGAATTCTACAGAGAACATTGTTGAAGTGAGCCATCATGCAGGCTACTACCCTGACATGTACACAATGATGGAAGATGGGGCATACTTGTTCTACTACCCAAATCCATCAAGCACTTTTGCTCCTGCAGTAATGGTGAACAGAAAAGCTGACCAGGATATTTCATCAGCTCCTGTTATTGAAATTGACAGTAAGAATCTAAAAACATTGATTACTAAGGCTGCAGAATCTAAGCCGTATGTATCATTGAACCTTGATACAAAGTTTGACGAGGCTAAACGTGAGTTGAAGGTGAAGTTGCAGATTAAACCTCACGAGCAGATTACTGCCGACTCTGTGTTGTTCAACGTATTCCTTACACAAGACAACATACAAGGTCCACAAAGCAATGGTGGCTCTGAATATATTCACCACCATGTGTTCCGTGGAACTGTTACTGGCAATAGCTGGGGTATCTTACTTACAGATCTAACTCCAGGTAAGGTTTCTACATGGGAAAAGACTATCACCATTCCTGAGAGCATACATTCAAGCTATTGGACAGATGATATGATAACATATACTGACAAGGTTGTAAATGGAGAAACTGTAAAGGAGGCTTGGTATAGCGGTAAATACAAGGTTGAGCAGACAAATATTAAGACAGTGATTGACGACATGTCGGTAGTGGCATATGTTTCTGAATACAACACTACCAATAGCGCAAAGAATGTTATATACAACTGTACAGAGGCTAAGCTCGGTACTACTCACACTCAGGCAGGCTTCGGACCAACAACAGGTGTAGAGACCATTGAAAACAACAACGTTGCCAACGTATATGTAAGAAATGGTAAAGTTATGGTCGACGGCAAATACGACAAGCTATATGTATATAGCATTACAGGCGGTATGGTAGATGCAAGCTCTACTCTCAGCAAGGGTGCTTATATCATTAAGGTTGTTGCAGGCAACAAGCAAATGACAAAGAAGATTTTGGTAAGATAATAACAACATGAGAAAATCATATATATATATAATAGGTATAGCAATGTCCCTCGTTCCCACCACTATGTGGGGACAAGGGACTTTGTCACCTAAGGCTGCCATTACCATAAGTGGCAATGGCATGAAGAAGGCTAAGGCGCAAGGCGTGGACAATAAAAAGGTAAGCGCCTACGTAACCATAAACGAGAACATCACTTCGTGGCAAGAGCTTGGCTTGATGCCTATAGCAGAAGATGGCAATACCGCTACCGTCAGACTATCATTAAACGAGTTAAAGGCGTTGGCAGGTAAAGAGGGAGTGGAATATATTCAACTCTCATCGGGTGTACAGCAGATGCTTGACGTGGCTCGCAAAGAAGCAGGAACTGATGATATTCATAAGGGAACAGCATTGCCACAGCCATATACAGGCAAGGGTGTGGTAGTTGGTATTGTTGATGCAGGCTTCGACTATCTGCATGCTGCATTCCGTAACCCTGAAGATGGCACATTCCGCATCAAGAAGATATGGGAACAAGGAACCACAAAGCTCGAAGGTGCTAAAGCACCAGAGAAATATGGCTATGGCATAGAGCTAAACACTCCTGAGCTTATCATGGAGTCGCAAGGTGATAGCAAGGTAAATTCACATGGCACCCACGTTGCTGGTATTGCTGCTGGTAGCGATAGCTTCCAAGATGGAGCCTATGTGGGCAACGCTCCTGATGCCGACATTGTGTTGGTGGCATTAGACCTTAATACTTGTACGAATGCAGATATCTGCAATGGTGTGAAATACATCTTCGACTATGCCGACGAAGTTGGAAAGCCATGTGTAGTAAACCTTAGTCTTGGCAACCACGAGGGACCTCATGATGGAACAACTACTTTCGACACTATGACCGACAAGATGCAGGGACCAGGACGACTTATCGTTGGTGCTGCAGGCAACCATCGCACAGACAAGTTCCACATCGACCATAGCTTTGCATCTGCCGATGATGCTCCTTTGAAGACATTTGTTGACTACAAACTCGGTCCATCGTTGACAACTAGTGGTGGCAACATAGAGATATGGGGCGAAGTTGGTTCGGAGTTTACTGTAGACCTCGCTGCTTATAACACTTTCAACAAGAAGGATATGGTTTCAACAACTGTATATCCAGCAGAAGGCGTAACCGAAGCATCATTTGGTCGCTATGCTACAGGAACATGGAAGGTGGCTTCAGAGATTAGCCCACTAAACGGCAAACCTCATGTTGTATTGACTTCAGCGCTCACAAATATGCGCAACAACTATGAGATAGCCATCACCATTACTCCAAAGAATAGCGGAAGAGTGAATATTTGGGCAGATGACACCTACGTAGGTTTAAGTTCAAAAGATATTGATGGCTTTGTCGGTCCCGATGAGAAGTCTTCAACCTTGGCTGAGATTGGTGGTACAGGTAAGCGCATACTTACCGTTGGCGCCTACACCACACGAAACACCTATAAAACAAACACAGCCTCAGGAACTCTCGAAGAAACTATTGGTGCTATAAGCTCGTTCTCAAGTTATGGTCCTACTGCCGATGGACGAATGAAACCAGAGATAACTGCTCCAGGATGTTTCATTATTTCTGCAGTTTCTACAAATGATGAATCTGGCAATGCCATGTATGTAGACCAAGGTTGGTACGACAAGTATGGCCACACAAATATCTATGGCTATATGCAGGGTACATCTATGGCTTCACCTTTTGTAGCTGGCATAGTAGCAACATGGCTGCAGGCTTATCCAGAGCTTACTCCTGAGCAACTTCACGAAATAGTAGCCTCAACAGCTCGCAAAGATAGCTTCACTTCTACCGAGGCAGATAACAACTGGGGATATGGCAAGATTAATGCAATAGACGGACTAAAGAAGTGCATAGAGATGCAGACTGCAGGATGCGAAAACATTGAATATCCATTTGATGGTAGCATCAAGGTTGCTAACAACAATATAGCTATCAGCTTCCCTCGCGACACTCGTGCAGCAGTATCAGTAGCAAATATGGCGGGACACCTTATTACATATAAGGACCTTGGAAGCAGAAATGCAGGCGAGACTGTAAATATACCTATGTCGTCGTTGCAAAAGGGTGTTTATCTCCTTTCTGTAAAGATTGGCGCAGGAACAAAGTCATATAAGTTTGTATGCCAATAAGATTATTCATTTTCCAATAAGAATAATCGTATACTTATAAAAACATAAAAGACCGAACGTATATATTTTACGTTCGGTCTTTTATGTTATAATGCAAGCCAGTTGCCAATCATCTTCTTTCCATCAGGAGTAAGCACACTCTCGGGATGGAACTGTATGCCATGGATATCATATTGTCGATGGCGAAGAGCCATTATCTGACCATCTTCGCTCTCGGCTGTTACCTCCAAACAGACAGGGAAGCCATTCTTTGAAACCACCCAACTATGATAGCGACCAATGGTGAAGCGGTTTGGCAAACCAGCAAAGACTTCGTCGTTGGCAGTTTGTATGCAGTCGGTAGCCACACCATGATAAACTTCTGATAGGTTTTCGAGTTGTCCACCAAAGGCTTCGGCTATAGCCTGATGTCCAAGACATACACCGAGCATAGGCTTTTTGCCTGCATAGGCCTTTATTACATCAAGCAACAATCCTGCTTCAGAAGGGATGCCAGGTCCAGGACTGAGTATTATCTTATCGAAAGCCTCAAGCTCTGGGAGCTTAAACTGGTCGTTGCGATATACTGTGACATCAGCACCAAGCTCCTTCACAAGATGCGAAAGGTTGTAGGTGAACGAGTCGTAGTTGTCTATGATTACAATCTTGATCATATCCAAGAATTTAATTTTATTAGAATTATAGATTAAGAGTTAATGGCGTCGGTCTGCTTTATAGCTTTGACCAATGCACCAAGTTTATTGTTACATTCTTCAAGTTCATATTGGTCGTTGCTCTTTGCCACAACACCACTACCAGCTTGAAACCACAACTCACCATTACGGCTGATGAAGGTTCGTATGACAATAGCTTGGTTTAGGTCGCCATTCAAGCCAATGAAACCTATACAACCTCCATATGCACCACGGTTGTGAGGTTCGAGTTCGCTTATTATCTGCATAGCCCTAACCTTTGGCGCACCGCTAAGAGTACCTGCAGGGAAGGTATCGATAAAGGCACTAATCTTGTCGGCATTATCATCGAGGGTTCCCGACACACGACTAACAAGATGAATAACATGGCTATAGAACTGCATATCTTTATAGAAATCTACATGCACATCATGGCAGTTGCGACTAAGGTCATTACGTGCAAGGTCTACAAGCATCACATGTTCTGCATTCTCCTTAGGGTCGTTGCGCAAGAATTCTGCATTTCGCTTGTCTTGCTCAATATTTCCTGTTCGCTTGGTAGTACCGGCAATAGGGTCGATATATGCTTTATTGCCCTCTATTTTGTTGTGTGTCTCCGGACTTGAACCAAAGATACGGAAGCCACCAAAGTCAAAATAGAAGAGATAAGGACTTGGATTGATGCTCCTTAGAGAACGATACAATCTGAAATCATCACCTTCATATTTCTGCACAAACCTACGACTAATCACTATTTGGAACACATCGCCACGCAGACAATGCTTTATACATTTGCGAATGTTTGCCTTGTGCTCTTCGTCGGTGAGTGTAGAGGTTGGCTCACCAATAGCATGAAATCCATAAGGATTTATATTTTGCTTGTTGATGGCTTTTATTATTTCATCGATATTTGCTTCGCCCGCAGCCTCATCATGGCATAATGAGATTAGAGTCAAAGTATTATTGAAATGGTCGAACACCAAGATGTCGCGATACAGTATGTACATTATATCTGGTGCATCGTTCTTATCCATTGTGGCATCCTTGACAGGAATATCCTCGAAATAGCGGACTGCATTGAAGGATGTATAGCCATAGAGTCCGCAATAGTTGGAGCCTTCGCCCTCGACATTGAAATAATGGATGAAGTCGTTGATAGCCTTAGCTACCGACACCTTAGCCCTACCCTTTTGCGACATGTCTACATCTGATTGCTGACGTGTACCATCAGGGAAAGTCATATCTATCTTTCCGTGTCCAACCTTGATGTTTGCTATCGGACAGATACCTATAAACGAGCGACTGTTGTCGTTGCCATGATAGTCGGAACTCTCAAGCAATGCACTCTGCGGATATATATCGCGCAAGTGCATGTATACGCCAACAGGAGTATATAGGTCGGCAAGTATGGTCTTTGCCTTGGTTATATATTTGTATTTTGCATTGTTCATTGTTGCCTTTCAATTAAAATAATTACTTGTCCCCCCCTTTTTACTTTTTCACCTTTTTACTCTTTTACCGTTTTACTTTTTTACCCTTAAAAGTTTCCATACTCCTTGGCCATTTCCTTATGGCTGAGATATGTTTCTACGTCCTTATCGCCACGTCCACTTACTGTCAGCACCACAACATCATCTTTCTTGAATGTCATCTTCTTCAATGCCGCAATAGCATGGGCGCTCTCGATTGCAGGGATGATACCCTCCATACGAGTAAGTTCGTAGCCTGCATAGATAGCTTCATCGTCGTTGATAGCAAGAACGTGAGTGCGACCTTCGGTAGCCAACTGCGCATGCATAGGACCAATACCTGGATAGTCGAGACCAGCACTAATGGTAAAGGCTTCCTTTATCTGACCATCATCGGTCTGCATCACGAGGGTGCGAGCACCATGAATGATACCTTCAGTACCACATTGCATGGTTGCGGCAGTATAGTCGGTATCGACACCATGACCTCCTGCCTCGGCAAGATACATTTTCACACGCTCATCGTCGATATAATGATATATGGTGCCTGCAGCATTTGAGCCACCACCTACGCAAGCAATAAGATAGTCGGGATAATCTCTTCCTATCTTTTCTTCCAACTGCCACTTTATCTCCTCAGATATTATGCTCTGCATACGAGCCACGATATCAGGATAAGGGTGAGGACCCATAGTAGAGCCAACTATATAGAAAGTCTCTTTAGGATGACAACACCAGTCGCGGATGGCTTCAGAGCATGCATCACTAAGAGTCATATTGCCTGTGGTGACGGGATGAACCTTTGCTCCAAGCATCTTCATACGCTCCACGTTGGTATGCTGGCGCTCTACATCTGTTTTACCCATGAATATCTCGCATTCCATATTCATAAGTGCGCAGACTGTAGCTGTGGCAACACCATGCTGACCAGCACCTGTCTCGGCAATGATACGAGTCTTGCCCATCTTCTTTGCCATGAGTATCTGACCAACGGTATTATTAATCTTATGTGCACCTGTATGATTCAAGTCTTCACGCTTCAGATAGAGCTGGCAACCATACTTCTCGCTCATTCGCTTAGCATAGTATAGAGGTGAAGGACGACCAACATAGTCGCGCAACAGAGCACGATACTCAGTCTTAAACTCCTCGCTCTCCATTATAGGGAGATATGCTTTCTGCAAATCAGTTACACATTTATATAATATCTCAGGCACGTAGGCACCGCCAAACTTGCCAAAAAATCCGTTTTCGTCTACTTTGTAATTCATGTTTATGTTTGTTTTTGTTGGTGAGAAATGAATGGATAAACTTTTATTTCTCTAATGCTGCATATAGTTCATCCATTGCCTTGTCGGCATCTCTATACTGATTGAGCAAAGTAACAAACTTACTACCAATGATGGCACCAGCAGCATTAGCCTGTGCACTCTCAAGGGTTTGCTTGTTGCTAATGCCAAAACCTATCATTCTCGGATTCTTTAGGTTCATGGCGTTTATCCTGCGGAAATACTCTTGCTTGGCATCATCAAAACTCTGCTGAGCTCCTGTGATGCTTGCCGAACTAACCATATATATAAAGCCATCGGTATGATCATCGATAAAGCGGATACGCTCTTCGCTCGTCTCTGGAGTAATCATCATTATCACTCTCAGGCCATATTTGTCGGCTATAGGTTTCACTACATCCATATAGTCAGCGAAAGGAAGGTCAGGAATTATCATTCCACTAACTCCGCATTCCACACAACTCTGACAAAACTTCTCTATGCCATAGTGCATGATGACATTTAGATAACCCATCATAACGAGTGGTATCTGCACTTGGTCTTTAATAGGCTTCAACTGTGCGAATAGATGCTTTAATGTCATTCCATTCTTCAAAGCCACGGTGCCTGCACTTTGGATAACAGGACCATCTGCCAATGGGTCACTGAATGGAATACCAACTTCTATCATATCGATACCACGTTTCTGCATGGTAAGGATGACATCGGTTGTACCTTCAAGTGTTGGACAACCAGCACAGAAATATAGCGACAAGAGCTTGCGCTCCTTATTCTCTGAGAATAGTTTGTTTATCTTGTTCATAATCGTTGGTGTTTATGTTGGTAATGTTTGTGGTGTGGGTGTTTGTGATGTCGTTTATTATATTTGTGTTGCTTTTGATGTTTGCGTTGCTTATTGCATTTCAGATATGAAAGTCTTCACTTTCTCAACATCTTTGAAACCAGGTTCTATCTCAAACTTACTATTGAGGTCGACACCAGCAAACATGGGATGATGAAAGTCTTTAATGCTTTCAGCATCATCGGGTGAAATGCCGCCACTAAGCAGGAAAGGAGTATTGCCATTGTAAGCTTGTAGCATCTGCCAATCAAATTTCTTGCCACTACCGCCTACGCTCGCGCATTTGGTATCGAAGAGGAACATATCTACCAAGCCTTCATATTGTTGGCATTTCTGTAGGTCTTCCTTGTTAGCTATGCTTATTGCCTTTATCACCTTTAGTTCCTTTCGGATATCTGGCACAACTGTAGCCTTAAGATTCTCTATCATTACAGGGCTCTCGTCGCCATGCAACTGCACATAGTCTAAGTCGTAGTTGTATATTCTTGTAACGATATTCTGTGGAAGATCATCAACGAATACTCCTACCAGCTGTGGTCTATCATTTATAGAAGAGGTTTTATCGTTACTTGCCACCTTCTCGAAGTTGCTATCTACATGGTCTGGGATTAGTCCGCTACGAGAATCTACCATGGTAACACAACGTGGACTCTTAGGATAGAAAATCAATCCTATCATATCAGCACCAGCATCTACAACAGCACGAATATTGTCGGCATCGCGCATGCCACAAACCTTTATTATCATATCTTATTTCTTTTTTCTTTTATTAGTTGCTTAGTTCATCTAAGATAATAACGCAGTTTTGGCAATTATGTTGTTTTGATGGTATCAATGAGTGTCTTTAAAGCCTCGCCTGGGTTGTCGGTCTTCATAAAATGTTCGCCCATAAGGAAACCACGGAAACCAACTTTTCGCAAGTCCTGTATTGTTGCAGCATTAGACAAGCCACTTTCGCTAACCTTGCATACTCCTTCTGGCAACCTCTCAGCCAATCTAAAGCTATTCTCTATCTGAGTGACGAAGGTTCCAAGATTACGATTGTTGATACCATACATATCAGGTTCAAGTTCTGCATATTCGAAGTCGCGGTCGTTGTGCATCTCCAACAGCACTTCAAGCTTCAATTGATGGGCAGCTTGTATCAGTTGCTGACATCTATCTTTCTCTAAGCATGCAGCTATGAGCAATACTGCCGAGGCTCCGCTATGTACAGCTTGCAAGAGTTGGTATTCGTCGATAACGAAGTTCTTATATAATATAGGTAATGTAACCCCACTCTCTCGCGCATACATTATATATTCATCATACCCTCCAAAATAATTTGTGTCTGTGAGTATACTCAATGCAGCAGCTCCATTCTCTTGGTATTGCAATGGCACTACATCAGCCTTAGCATCTTTGTTTATCCATCCTTTAGAAGGCGACTTGCGTTTAAACTCTGCTATTATGCCAGTATCTGAAGCCAGCAACGCTTCACGCATCGATGGTACACCTTCGGCATCACGCTTTGCCATATCAGCCTCAACTGACGAGTATAGCTGACGTGGTGGCAAGAACTGCTTGAATGCCTCGAGTTCTTGACGCTTATGGGCAACTATTTCTTCAAGGATATCCTTCATTTTATATTGAATTTGGAATGGTGAATATTTTATTTCGTGGGCGAGATTATTAAAGAGAACTAAGAGTAATCGTTATGGATAACTAAGAGTTTATCTCTGCAAACTTACGGAATGTGGCGAGCGCCTTACCGCTATCTATAGATTCGCGGGCTATTTCCACACATTCTTCTATGCTCTTCTTTCCCTTCTCCATAACCTGTATACCAAAGGCTGCATTTGCCAATACTACATTCTTCTGTGCAGGCAAAGCCCTATTCTCTAATACTGCATCAAAGATTTCTACAGCCTCATCTTCGTTGGCTCCTCCAACAAGTTCTTCTGGTGTAGCAGGAACAAAACCAAGGTCGGCAGGCGAGAATACTCGTTCATAGTTGTTGGTAGCAACCTTGAAATCGCCAGTAAGACTGATCTCATCGTATCCGTCTATGCTGTTTACGATACCATAGTCGATACCCAACTTCTGATATACCTGACGATAAAGGCGCATCTGATCAAGGTTGGCAACACCAAGGAGCTGAGCCTTTGGCTGTGATGGATTAACCAACGGACCAAGAAGGTTGAAAACCGTAGGGAACTGCAAAGCCTTACGGATAGGACCAACAAACTTCATGGCACTTGCAAAGAGCTGCGCATGGAGATATACGATGCCTGCTTCGTTGATGCTGCGATTCAATTTGTCTATATCGGCAGTAAACTTCACACCATGATGATGAATCACGTTTGATGCACCGCTAACAGATGTTGCAGCATAGTTGCCATGCTTAGCAACCTTATATCCAGCTCCAGCTATAACAAAACATGAAGTTGTGGAGATATTGAAAGTATTCTTTCTGTCACCGCCAGTACCTACTACATCGATATACTTATCGCAATCCAGTATGGCTTTCACTCCTGTTGCCAAAATGCCATCACGGAAACCCAACAACTCGTCAACAGTAACACCACGCATCTGCAAACCAGTAAGCAACGCTGTTATCTGCTCGGTTGGAAATTCATCTTTAGTAATACCAACAATGATATCACGAGTTTCGGTGCGCGAGAGCTCCTCGTGGTTCAGCATCTTGTTCAAAACTTCTTTCATCTCCATAAATTTGTCTCCTATTTGTTTGGTTGTTCGCAGAGGACTAAGGTATCATATCTTGTTGTCTCTGTATTTGATTGAAATTTATTAAAAAAGGCCTGTCGTAAGAACGACAGGCCCATTGATATCTTATTAAAGTATCCACACGGCTTACTCGACTCACGACTTTATTGAAATCTTGAGATACGCCACCACCATGTTAGAGATACTAAATTGATCATAGTCTTTATTGTTTTTGTTTTTAATATTTGATTAGAACTATTGTTCGTTTGCAAAATTACATTTTTTCTTTTAATCTCCAAACTTTTTGAGCAAAAATATTTCAGATTGATAGCAAATTGTACTATTTACCTTATTATATATAGTTTAATCATAGAATAAATAGCGCATTATTATTTAATAACATGAGGTTTGTATATTCAGAAAATAGAAAAAGCATTTGACTCTAATCGATAATTAAATTGATTTAGATTAAAAGTGCAACTATTTTTTCATTTCCATGTAATAAATTTGAAAGTGGTACGTTTAATATACAGAACCAAATTTATGATTGCCTATGAAATATTTTACACTTGAAGAATCTGCTCCATCAGAAATGACATTAGAAATAATTCGCAAGATTGCCCATACATATAGAGTATCTAAAAACAACGGCAACACTTTAAACTTTTGTCTAAATTGATAAGCAAAATGAAAACATTGATTTCACCTTCTTTGTTGGCGGCTAACTTCCTCAACCTACAAGGAGAGATGGAAATGATAAACAAGAGCGAAGCCGACTGGCTTCACCTTGATGTCATGGATGGCATGTTCGTCCCAAACATCTCATTCGGATTCCCTGTCATTGAGGCTGTAGCTAAAGTCTGCAAGAAACCTTTGGATGTTCACTTCATGATAGAACAGCCTGAACGTTATATCAAACAGACTGCCAAGACTGGCGCCATGATGATGAACGTACACTATGAGGCATGCAGACATCTGCATCGCACAATACAAGAAATTCACGAAGCAGGCATGAAAGCTGGCGTTACTCTTAACCCTTCAACCCCAGTATCTGTGCTCGAAGATATCATCAATGATGTCGATATGGTGTTATTGATGAGCGTTAACCCTGGCTTCGGTGGTCAGAAGTTTATCGAGCATACTATGGAAAAAGTGGGTAGATTAAAGGAGCTAATAGCTCGTAGTGGTAGCAAAGCCTTGATAGAGATTGATGGTGGAGTGCAACAAGATACTGCACCACGCCTCGTTGAAGCAGGAGCCGATGTGCTGGTTAGTGGCAGTTATGTATTCAAAGCAGAAGACCCATTGGCTACTATTAGCTGGCTGAAGAATCTATAAAAACTCTATAGAATATTTATGGGGCTATACATTAAGATGTGATATTATTATATCTTCTTAATGTGTAGCCCCATGATATTTTTAACAAAGTCTTTCTTAATACAGCTCCAAGTCAAGTTCTTGTGTGCGAGCCATACGACGCATATTCAATATTGCATAGCGCATACGACCAAGAGCTGTATTGATGCTAACATTTGTACATTCAGCTATTTCCTTAAATGATAGCTGCTGATAATATCGCATGTAGACAACTTCGCGCTGTGTATCTGGCAAGAGATTCATAATCTTCTTCACATCCTCAAGCACTTGGTCGTTGACATATTGATTTTCAATATTCAACTCCAACAAATTGTCGCTACTGATATTAGTAAGATTGTTATCTTCAGGAGTCTCAATAACATTCTCTATTCTTCGCTCACGATAAGAGTCCATGATAATATTGTGAGCAATACGAATCAGCCAAGCGCCAAACTTACCACTTGTAACATAGCGTCGCTGCTGCAACCTTGATATTACTTTGACGAAGGTTTCTTGGAATATATCCTCTGCCTTTTCGCGGTCACGAACCACGAAAAGAATATAGGAAAACAATTTAGTCTGATTGCGTGATAATAGCAAATCGAACGCCTTGTTATCTCCGTTGGCATAAGCCAATGCCAACTCCTCGTCAGTAAATTCTGAGAGTTTCTTCATTTCTTAATCTTTTTATTATTAAGTAAATGTATATCCTATAGGCGTGTCGTTTTGTTATTAAATAATGTTTTGTATTGGCAAAGGTAGTTATTATTTTCCAAAACAACAAATATTTCTGTGAAATAATGTAAATTCAGCAATAATTTAACAACTTCTACGTTGTCATTTATTAATAGCCCTATCTATAAAAAATCAAACTACCTAAAACTATGGAAGATAAATCAGAACAAGATAAAATAAAAAATGAGCAAGAAGAAAAAGCCCTAAAGCAAAATAGAAAAGAGCTTGAGCAAGATAAAGCACCGAGTGAGAACAATAAGCTTGAACAAGATATAATTCCGAGTGTACTCAAGCAGCAAGCCAACTGGGATGCATTGTTCTTTTATCAGAAGTCGGATGTGATATATCAGCTCACATTTGCCTTCTGCGACCGATTCATCCATCTTTATAAAGACCGAACTCGCGATCAAGTGATTCAAGCAGCCCGTTCATGCAAGCAGAATATCGTGGAAGGATTAGCAGATGGAGTTACATCAACCGAAATGCAACTTAAGCTATTGAATGTAGCCCGTGCATCATTAAAAGAAACTCGCGAAGACTTTGAAGACTATATAAAATCTCGCCACTTACTATTCTATCGCAAAGGAGAAGACAGATACGAGAAGATGCTCAGCTACTGCCGTTATCACAATAAGCTTGAAGACTACGAGCCATTCTTCTCTAAATGGAGCGATGAAGAGATGTGCAACTGCGCCATCACCCTGTGCCATATGGTCGATAAGATGCTAATGTCATTCTTAGCTAAATTAGACAGGGAGTTCGTCACAGAAGGTGGCATCAAAGAGCGTATGTACAAAGCCCGCACTGGATATCGCCAAAAGCAAGACGAAAGATTAAAGCAACTCGAAGAAGAAAATCCAAGGCTCATAAAGCAAATATTGGAGCTTAAGGAGCAACTTGAGAAGCAAAAGGCGCAACTTGAAGAGCAAAAGGCGCAACTTGAGGATGCTCTATCTTTAGCTGCAAAATGGCAAGCCGCTTACGAAGACCTCAAACAGAGGGCTTTGAAAGCTTATTATGAGCAGCAAGCAGAAATAGAGAGGCTAAAGAAAGATAGATAGAGTTTCTAGAACTTCTAGATTTTCTAGACTATCTAGAACTTCTAGTTCATCTATAGCTTCTAAGCCAAAAACAAAAAAAGAGGTTGGTGCAGGATGCTACCAACCTCGAGGGATGATTTCGAAAAAAACTCGAAATCCATAAAAACTTTCGCAAATATAGACCTTATTAATGACATTTCCAAATTTTCCCTAAAGAAAATGAATTATTTAACATATGTTTTACTCTATCTTTCAATAAATATCAAGTTTAGCCACAGTCATATCTATAAGCTATTTTCCTAAATATCAACAACTTAACAAAAAGTCACATAAAATAAACGAAAATTCTAAAGAATATAAGTATTATTTTTATATCTTTGCAAATAGATTATTCTACAAGCGCTAAAAGCTACAGGAAACTAATCAAAATTCCAGAAGACAGGAAACCTGTCAACAATCACACAAGTACAGAAAACTAATCAACAATCATATAATGAAACATTTACTGACAACATTAATCATGTTGCTATCGTTGCCACTATGCTCTTTTGCACAGGGTTGGAACGAAAGCGAGTACAAACAAATCGAGAGTAACATCAGAACTCCTCAGTTTCCAGATCGTACTTTCGCCATCACACAGTTTGGCGCTAAGGTAAAGGCTTCTGCAGCTGCAAACCAAAAGGCCATTAACAAAGCTATTGCCACTTGCTCTGCTAAGGGTGGTGGAACAGTCGTTGTGCCTAAGGGTACATGGAACACAGGTGCTATCAGAATGAAGAGCCACGTAAACCTAAAGGTTGAGGAAGGTGCTACTCTTCTCTTCGCTTTCCAGCCAGAGCTTTATCCTTTGGTAAAAACCTCATGGGAAGGCTTAGGATGCTGGAACTATTCTCCATGTATCTATGCCTACGGTGAGACCGATCTTGCTATCACAGGTAAAGGAACCATCGATGGTAATGGTAGCCGTGAAACTTGGTGGCCTTGGTGTGGAGCTAAGAAGTTCAACTTTCAAGAAGGTGTTACCAAGGAAGCACAAAACTTGGGTAGCCGTGCACGTCTGCTGAAATATGCTGAGGATGGTGTACCTGAAGATGAAAGACGTTTTGGTAAGGGACAAGGCTTGCGTCCACAGCTCGTAAACTTCAATCGTTGCGATGGCATCCTCATCAAGGATGTTAAACTCACCAACTCTCCTTTCTGGGTTATCCACCCATTGCTCTCTAAGAACATCACCGTAGATGGTGTATACATCTGGAACGAAGGCCCTAATGGTGACGGTTGCGACCCAGAGGCTTGTGAGAACGTTCTTATTCAGAACTGTACTTTCCACACTGGCGACGACTGTATCGCTATCAAGAGCGGACGCAACAACGACGGACGTCTTTGGAACACTCCAAGCAAAAACATCATCATCCGTAACTGTAAGATGGAAGATGGTCATGGTGGTGTAGTTATCGGTTCTGAGATTTCTGGTGGATGCCAGAATGTATATGCAGAAAATTGCCACATGGACTCTCCTGACCTTGAGCGTGTATTGAGAATCAAGACTAACAACTGCCGTGGTGGTTTGATTGAGAACATCAACATGCGCAACGTTACTGTTGGTCAATGTCGTGAGGCTGTATTGAAGATTAATCTCGACTACGAGGCTAAGGAAATCTGCTATCGTGGCTTCCAGCCTACTGTTCGCAAGGTATACATGGAGAATGTAACCTGCCAAAAGAGTAACTATGGTGTATTGATCATCGGCTTGAACGAGATCGAGAATGTTTACGACGTTACTGTTAAAGACTGTAACTTCACTGGCGTTGTTAAGCAGCCTGTAAAGATGACTGGTAAGACACGCAACGTGAAGTTTGACAACCTCATGATAAACGGCAACCTCATCCTTCAGGATGCTGATAAGCCATATCAGAACTATTCACAATGGATGACATGGTCAGAGATGAAGCGCACTCCAAAGAGCTATATGCTCGACTTCGCAAAGAAGCCAAAGTGGAGCTACGTGATGGGTATCGAAATGGAAGGAATGCTCGACACCTATTATAGATATAAGGACGAGACTATCGCAGAATACCTCAAGGAATATCCTGCAAAAATGATTGATGCCCAGGGCAATATCACAGGTTACAAGCTCGAAGACTATAATCTCGACAACGTACGCACAGCAAAGTTCATCTATCGTATGAACGAGTTGTTCCCTGCAGAAAATCAGAAGAAGGCTCTTGCCACATTATTCTCTCAGCTCGAGAAGCAGCCACGCACCAAGGAAGGTGTGTGGTGGCACAAGGCTATCTATGCAAACCAGGTATGGCTCGATGGTATCTTCATGGGTCTTCCCTACTACACTCTCGCTGCTCCAAGCATCAAGGGTATGAAGAAGGCTCAGAAGAAATACTGGAAAGATGCAGTAGACCAGATTCTAAAGACCGACCTTCGCACATACGATGCTAAGACAAACCTTTGGAAGCATGCTTGGGACGAGACACACACAGCTTTCTGGGCAGACAAGGAAACAGGACTCAGCCAGCACACATGGGCAAGAGCTTTGGGATGGTATGTTATGGCTATCACCGAGGTGCTCGACGTATTGCCAGCAGACTATCCTAACCGCGACAAGGTGGTAGCCTTGTTGCAGAAGACTATGCAGTCGGTAGTAGACTATCAGGACAAGAAGACTGGTGTATGGTACGACGTGCTCGACGTTAAGGACAACCGCAACTATCTTGAGTCAACAGCCTCTTCTATGTTTGCTTACGTATTGCTTAAGGGTGCAAGAACAGGCTACCTTCCTGAGTCATTCCGCGCAGCTGGTATCAAGGCATACAACGGCATCATCAACAACTTCATCAAGGTTAATGCCGACAAGACAATCTCTCTCACCAACTGCTGTTCAGTATCAGGCCTTGGTCCTGCTCCTGGTCCACACGTAACAAAACCTAACTTCAAGCGTGATGGCAGCTTCAATTATTATATGAGCGAGCCTATCCGCGACAACGATGCTAAGGGCGTTGGTCCTTTCATCTGGGCTTCATTGGAGATGGAACAGCTTCCACAGGGAAAGTGAAGAACGAAGAGTGAAGAGTGAAGAATCTAATAGATTAGACATTCAAAGGAATTCTATGAAAAGAATTATAATGGCTGCCGCTGCAACACTTTCTATGTCAGCAGCAATGGCACAGGCTCCTGCATTTCCTGGTGCTGAAGGATTTGCACGATACACTACTACTGGTGGACGTGGAGGTAAGGTGATTCATGTCACTAACCTCAACGACTCTGGTACAGGATCACTCCGTCAAGCTTTGCAGAACACATCTGGTAAAAGAATTATCGTATTTGATGTTTCTGGTACAATAGCATTGAAGAGCAACCTCACTATTAAGAATGGTGATGTTACGATAGAAGGTCAAACAGCCCCTGGTGATGGTATCACACTCCGTGACTACACATTGGAGAACAAGGCAAACAACGTAATCATTCGTTTCATACGCGTGCGCCGTGGAAATGCCGTAGATGTTAACGATGGTGCTGATTCTTTCTGGGGACGCAATCGCAACAACATCATCATCGACCATTGCTCTATGAGTTGGAGTATCGATGAGACTGCTTCGTTCTACGACAATAAGAACTTCACCATGCAATGGTGTACCGTAGCAGAGAGTCTCAACAACGCTGGTCACGACAAGGGTGCTCATGGATATGGAGGTATATGGGGCGGTAAAGGTGCTTCTTTCCACCACAACCTCTTGGCTCACCATACCAATCGTTGTCCACGACTCAATGGTGCCCGCTATGGATGGGGAGGCTCTTCTGCCGACAACTATGCAAGCAGCATAGAGGCTGAGCAGGTAGACTTGCGCAACAATGTGATGTACAACTGGGGCAAAGGCAACGGAGCCTACGCAGGTATGGGTGGCTACCACAATATAGTTAACAACTACTATAAGTATGGCCCTGCCACAAAGAATAAATACCGCGTGTTCCAATGTGGTCACACATCAGGTGCATCAGGCGAGGTAATTCCAAAGAATATCTATGGTCACTTCTATATCGATGGTAACTACGTTAGAGACAAAGGTGAGAACTACGATTGGAAGGGAGTAATCATCGACGATGGTAACACTACTGTTAGAGACACCATCGAGCTTAAAGAGCCAGTAAATCCAGGCGTAGTAACAACCCACTCTGCTCAGAAAACCTTCGAAAAGGTACTTGCATATGCAGGAGCTTCATACAAGCGCGACGCTGTAGATGCTCGCTATGCAGAGGAAGCAAAGAATGGTACTGCCACCTATAAGGGAAGCGTAACAAAGCTTGCAGGTATCATAGACTCACAGAATGATGTTGGCGGGTGGCCTACATTGAATTCTACAGAAAAGCTTCTCGACTCTGATAACGATGGTATGCCAGATATCTGGGAGACTGCACACGGCTTGAATCCTAAAGATGCTAACGACGCTGCTACTTATACAATAGATAAGAAGGGCTATTATACAAATATCGAGGTTTATTGCAACGCATTGGTAGAAGACTTGATGAAAGCAGGTAATGCCGATGCACTTGAGAGCGTAGACGAATACTACCCAGAGACAATCAAGGTAGACGGTATACCTTATTATAATAGTGGCAACAGCAACCCTACCCTCATCGCAGATATCGACTACAACGATAACAACACCAACGAGTACTACAACCGTCAGGGTATGAAGGTAAACAAACCTACTCGTGGCATCGTAATCGAGAAAAAAGGTAAGACCATAAAGAAAAGAATATACTAAACTATATTTATATAATCATCGCAAAGAAGGATAGTGCATCATAGTATGTGCTATCCTTTTTTCATTTATAATATATTGGTGAGATTTTCCTCTCTATACTAAAGAATTTTAGTTGTTTAATAAAATTTTAATATTAATATTCGGTTTATATTAATAAATATATCTATCTTTGCAATGAATGTAAAACTATTGCAGAATCATGTGTTCTCATAAAGGCCTATAAATTCTTATAAT
>ERZ1034976.617-NODE-617-length-32615-cov-5.499570_pt1 | contig 32615 bp, 25 predicted proteins | sample MGYA00520623_ERZ1034976 | MGnify/ENA primary metagenome ERZ1034976 (study PRJEB33766, sample SAMN09781774) | gut metagenome | biome: gut microbiome | host: Homo sapiens | place: Madagascar | study: EMG produced TPA metagenomics assembly of the PRJNA485056 data set... | reverse complement strand
GGCACGATTTAAAGCAGCTTCAAATCCTTGTAAATCAAGGGTTTGGAGCTTTTTTATAATGTCATGTATCATTTGGTCACATATTTGCGTAGCAAATGTGTGACAAGTGATGCATGATGCAGCCTCGGCTCATCTGCGGAGCAGATTATGCATGAGCCGAGGTTCTAAGGATATTTGAAAATTTGTATGCAACCTTGGATAAGCATCATTTATCTGCTGAGAATTGACGAATAAATCAGTTGTGTTATAATATAATCACAAAGGTGCTACCGATAGACGGCTAGCCCAGAATAATTTATGGTTGTAAAAACAACCGTCGAAATCTTTCTCAGGGACTAACGGCGGTTGTTTTTACTGTTTATAAGCCTTTCGACTATTCTTCCGATTGCAAATCCAGCAGAGAAGAACAGTCCGGCAAAACCTACAACTGTCATATACTCTATTACTGTCATTGCTTAAAGCCCTCCTTTGTAAGATTCCCAATTGGGTTTCTATGTAATCAGAGGGTCACAGTCCCTCTGTAAGAGGGCTAACCACCTACCGTGTCTGGTAACACCTTTGCTTGGTGTAAGTATAACAAATAGAACAGATGTTTGCAATACATAATAATATATGGGCTGGTCGAAAGACCCGGGTCCACCAAATGGCGGGTAAGACACCCGCCTTTTTAATATGTAAAAGACAATTTAGATTCCCAAATTTCAGACAAGTAAATCAGCTCTCTGTTCTTGCACCCCTCCCGCGGATATGCTAAACTACCTATAGTTAGGAAACGCTAACAGAAAACAGATCATTCAGGCTCAGTTAAGCTTGGGGTTATAGACAGGTTTATGGGAGGTAATGCGCATGAAACGGGCTTATGCAGTGTCGCAATACGGAAAGTGCTATGAGCAGTATTGCAAGGAATATCTGCCGCAGCAGGCGAGGGAGATTTTTGATAAGGCAGAGCAGTATTATAAAGAGTTTGTCAAAAATGATATGCCGGATCTGGGAGAAAACCTGATGGCAAAAAATATGCTGGACTGGTTTACCATTCTTTCGTTTTATGAGGCAAGCGACCATAAGCTGGACGGAGAAGTGCTTCTTAAGATCAAGCAAAAAGCTGCGGATAAAATGCGTTTTCTGGGAAAATTCGTGAACGGAAATAAGAGCCGGTGGCTTTACAAAATGTTCGAGAAAACCTATGTAAATTTTAACAAAATGAAAAAAGAGCATCAGGATAAGGGCGAATGGATGGACACATGGGATGTGAAGATCAACCCGGATCACCGGACGGAAGGCTTCAATTTCTATCTGATCGGCTGTCCGATCGCAAAGCATGCCAGGGAGCATGGTTATGACAAGCTGCTTCCGTATCTGTGCAAAACAGACCATTATCTGGCAGAAGTCATGCATGCCCGTCTGATCCGTACCCAGACAGAGGCGCTGGGAGGCGATCACTGTGATTACTGGTATGTCGGAGACGAAAGCCCTGCGCTCGCCCGGTATAAAGATCTAAAGCAGATATAAACAAAGCGACTTTTAGAATTGAGGGAACGCTAGCGCTTGCTCAATTCTTGTGTTATACTCATCAAGTAGGCTTACCTGCGTGTATTTAGAGAGGAATGGAGAAGCATATGTTATTCGGAAAAAAGAAAAATGAAACAGTAGAGGAAAGAGGAATCGGTTCCGCAATAGAGCTTGGTGAAAGAATAGAGATATTTGATTCATATGGCAGAAAGGCCAGTATGTTAAAGACGGACTGGGCAGAGAAGCTTCTGCCGGGCAGATTAAAGGAATGCTGGGACAATGCGGATCGGCTGTACGCGGAGATCATTTTTAATGTAGATAACAATATGGCATACGAGGTTACAGAGGCGGCGGAGCATCTGGCTGAGCTGGAGCCCGGGAAAGAGAGAGCAGCGATCGTGCTTTCTATTGTATACAGAAAGCAGGAGCGCTTTGAAAGTGCCAAAACAGTGCTGGAGGACTTCATACAGGAGCACGGCAGGTCGGGCGCGCTTCTTGTCAATCTTGCCAGAGTCTATGAAGCACAGGATGATATCAAGAAAGCACAAAATACCTTGTGGGAAGGGCTTACGCTTGATCCGAATCAGGATAACGGGCTTTCCTGGTGGCTGTTTACCCAGAGGGAAGATGGCGACAAGGAGAAGTATCTGCGTGCACTGAAGGCAGCAGGACAGCTTCCGGGTGCATATCTGCCACAGCTATATCAGGCACGTTTTTATCTGGAAGAAAATCAGGTCAGAGATGCCCTGAATATTTATAAAGAAGTACTGGCAGCAGATGCGGACAAGCGTCAGGTTCTGCCGATGATCTCCGGAGATCTCGGTAAATTCAGTCTGCTCAAGGCAATGGTCACACTGATCGCACCTGTGTATGATCTGGATGAGCATGATGCCAGAACCGGTTTGAACCTTGTGCAGGCATATCTGGGACTGGGCGAGCTGGAAGAGGGCGAAAAGCTGCTTGGCCGATTGTTCCGTCTGGAACGAGCAGATCTGAAGCAGCCGCTTTTGGAGATTTCGGCCCGTTTTGATAAAGAGAAGAGACAGAAGATAGTGGAACAGCAGCAGACCGCCGACAAAAAGGTGGAAATCCTCGGCATTGAGAAGCCGATCTTCTACTTTGGCATGAAAGAAGGTACTTTCCCGGAAGTAGACAAGACAGGAAAGAAAAAGATCGGTATTTTATCTTATACAAATAAGAAGGAATCTGTTGTGGAAAGACGTGCGGAAGCAGAAAACGAAGCAAGCAGACTGACAAAGAGCGTTCCGCTTTTTATCAGTGAAGCATTGTATTTCTATTCCGATTTTTCACCGATCGTATATATTCCGGTCATCAACCAGATTGGTGCGGTACTGCCCGGTACAGAATGGGATCAGGCATTTTTGGAAAGAATGGTTAAGCAGCATGACCTTGCTATGCTGATCACAGGTGATATCCAGGTCACAAAGGATAATAGAGGATATGCGATCCATACGAAGATCGTCCATGCGGATGGCAGCACCCATAAGGATGAGACGGTTCTGACAAAGGGAGAGGATATTATGAGCCTGCTCAGTCGTATGTATCTGCATGCCACTGGATCGGCTCTGCATGATGCAACAGAATTAAGCGGCTTTTACCAGCTTCCGAAGGTAGAGCTTTCCATGCAGTATCTGACAGCACTTGCACAGTCCCTGACACAGACTATGGTACAGATGCGTACCGTACCGTTTTCACATTTATGGGGTGAGCGTAATATCATCAACTGGTTTATGAACATTGCGCTTGCCGATCAGAAATACTTTATGATGAAGCTGCTCTTTTTACAGAGCCTGATCCGCAGCCGTGCGTATGGTTCCGATGTGTATCTGGAATATACAAATGTTGCCAAAAAGATCCTGGCAGACACGGAAAAACAGGCAGCAGAAATGGGTGAGACGGCGCAACATATAGTAGATGCCTTGGAATCCATGCTTGTTATAGAGTAAACCTATAGCAGATTCTAAAAATGTGCAATAACCAAAAGCATTGACAAAAAAGCACAGAGCGGATATACTCCTATTATTCCGATAGGAAATAACGAAACTAAACGGAAACAGGAGGAGAAAATTATGAAAAAGTTAACAGCATTATTACTGACAGGAGCACTTGCGATCAGCGTGCTGACCGGATGCGGTAATACAACAGACACAAAAGATCAGGCAGCTACAGACGCAGCAACAGATGCAACAGATGAAGCTACAGACGCAGCGGACGCTTCCGATGCAGAAGCTACAGATGAAGCAACTGAAGAAGCAAGCGATGCAGCAGTAGAAAGCAAAGGCACTATCACAGTAGCAGCATCCGCTACACCACATGCAGAGATCTTAGAGGAAGCAAAGCCGATCTTAGCAGAGCAGGGATGGGATCTTGAAGTAACAGTATTTGATGATTATGTTCAGCCGAACCTTGTAGTAGAAAGCGGCGAGTTTGATGCAAACTACTTCCAGCATATTCCATATCTGGATGATTTCAATGCAGAGCAGGGAACACACCTCGTAAATGCAGGTGGTATCCACTACGAGCCATTTGGTATCTATCCGGGAACAAAGTCAAGTCTTGATGATCTGGCTGACGGCGATGTGATCGCAGTTCCTAACGATACAACAAACGAAGCAAGAGCACTGCTTCTTCTGGAAGCAAACGGCGTGATCACATTAAAGGATGGCGCAGGTCTTGCAGCTACAGTAAATGACATTGCAGAAAATCCAAAGAATGTAGAGATCAAAGAGCTGGAAGCAGCACAGGTTTCCAGAGTAAAAGACGAAGTTGCATTTGTCGTATTAAACGGTAACTATGCACTGCAGGCAGGTTTCTCAGTAGCAAAGGATTCTATCGCATATGAGACATCTGATTCTGAAGCAGCTAAGACATATGTAAATGTTATCGCAGTCAAAGAAGGAAATGAAAACAACGATGCGATCAAAGCTTTGGTAGATGTACTGAAATCTGATGAGATCAAACAGTTCATCAACGACAAGTATGATGGGGCAGTTATTCCTTTTGAAGAATAAGAAATAAAATAATGATAAGGCCTCCGGTCATTTGGAACGCTATGCGCTATGACCGGAGGTATCTGTATTTTAACAGAAAGATTGAGGAAGATGTATGGAACCAATCATTGAACTTACGCATGTAAGCAAAACCTTTCATGCACAAAACGGAGAAGTAGAAGCTCTGAAGGATATCAGCCTTTCCATTGAAAAGGGTGATATTTTTGGCATTATCGGATTATCCGGCGCAGGAAAAAGTACACTGGTACGTTGTCTGAATCTGCTGGAAAAACCGACGGACGGAGAAGTTGTCGTAAACGGAAACAGTCTGATGTCTCTTTCCAATAAGCAGCTTCGCAAAGAAAGACAGCGGATCGGTATGATCTTTCAGCATTTCAACCTGCTGATGCAGAGAACCGTTCTTGATAATATCTGTTTCCCGCTTGAAATTGCCGGTGTTAAGAAGAGCGAAGCAAGAAAAAGAGCGTTAGAGCTTTTAGAGGTCGTTGATCTGTCTGAAAAGGCAAAGGCATATCCGGCGCAGCTTTCCGGCGGACAGAAGCAGCGTGTGGCAATCGCGAGAGTGCTTGCGACAGATCCTGAGATTTTGCTGTGTGACGAGGCGACCAGTGCGTTGGATCCGCAGACTACAAAGTCTATTTTATCGCTTTTGAAGGAAATCAATGAGAAGCGTGGTATTACGATCGTGGTTATCACACATGAAATGGCTGTTGTGCAGGAGATCTGCTCTCATGTCGCAGTGCTTGACCACGGTAATCTGATGGAAACAGGTACTGTAGAAGATCTGTTCCGTAAGCCGAAGACAGATGCGGCAAAACGTCTGGTGCTTTCCGGCTTTGCACATATCGGAGAGATGAAGGGCGACAGAAAGGTGCGTGTCACATTCGACGGACATACCGCTTTTGAGCCGATCATCGGCAATATCATTCTGGAATACAAGACACCGATCAATATTCTGTATGCGGATACAAAGACGATCAATGGCAATGCAGAGGGTGAAATGATCCTGCAGCTTCCGCAGAATGAGGAGATCGCAGATAAGATCGTGACATATTTCAAAGAGAAGAATTTAGGTGTTGAGGAGGTAGACGATTATGCTAGATAGTACAACGATCCATATGCTTGTGGAAGGTACAGGCGCAACACTTTACATGACACTGCTCTCCACCTTTTTCGGATATGTACTCGGACTTCCGATCGGAATTATACTGACGATCACAGACAAGGAGGGTATCAAACCGAATGCGGTAGTATACAAGATCCTTGATTTTATCGTAAATATACTGCGTAGTATTCCGTTCCTGATCCTGTTGATCCTGCTCATTCCGGTCACGAGATTTATTGTCGGCAAGAGCTATGGCGTGGCAGCAACGGTCGTACCGCTTGTTTTTGCAGCAGCTCCTTTTATCGGCCGTATGGTGGAATCTTCCTTAAAGGAAGTGGACAAGGGCGTGATCGAAGCCGCACAGAGTATGGGTGCAGGCACTATGACGATCATCTGGAAGGTGCTTCTGGCAGAGGCCCGTACCTCCCTTCTCGTCGGTCTGACGATCGCGATCGGAACGATCCTCGGTTACTCCGCAATGGCAGGTGTTGTCGGTGGCGGCGGACTTGGTGATATTGCGATCCGCTACGGTTATTACCGTTACCAGACAGACATCATGCTCGTTACGATCGTCATTCTGGTTCTGCTCGTACAGATTCTGCAGGGAATCGGTATGATGGTATCCAAGAAGCTGGACAGAAGACAGCACTGATCTACTTTATAGTATGTTGCAGTGCAGCATTTCGACGATAGTCGAGAGGCTTCATATGATGATATTCTTTAAATAATTTGGCAAATCTGCCTTGATTGACATAGCCGCAGGCTTTTGCAATATCAGAAACACTGTTTGATGTTGTTGCAAGAAGCTCTGCGGCTAGTTTCATTCTTTCTTCATTCAGAAACTGAGATATATTCTGCCCATACACCAGACGGAAGTAGTTTTTGAGACTGGTCTCACTGATCCCGAAGCTGTCTGCCACGGAACGGACAGACCTGTGCTCACTCAGGTTTTCTGTCAATATTTCCCTTAATCGTTTGGCAAGACCTGCCTGTGTTTTTGTCAGAAACATGTTTTTGACCTGTGGAACAACGGTTTCTTCGGCTAAATATTGCAGAATATGAAGCGTCTGCAGACGCACTTTTCCAATCGAAATGTGCTCTCTGGCAGCGTACAGATCTTCCCAGATCCGGGTAAGCGGTGCAGGTGTAGATGCAAGGAAGATGTTCCGGTATTTGGAAAACAAAAATTCCGGATCGATGGAAAACATCTGCAGGATCTGCCGTGTTTCCTGTGTAAACAATGGGTAATACAGATAGATTTCATAACCGAGGTAGTATGCGGACGGGTAATAAAAAGAATCCTGTACACGAAGCGTTCCGATGCTTGACATATGCTGATCTACATAGCTGTAGTTATTGCCGGGCAGCTGAAACTCGCAGCGGCCTTCCAGACAATAGTTGACAGTCAGGATCGTATCATTTGTGGAACCGGACATGCAGGGCACAGAGGCTGTATGTACGTTGTTCAGTACAAGATAAATGCCGGGCAGGATATGATAGATCGTCATTTCCAGACTGCCATCGGGCATTTCCTGTCGGAGCACCATGGAATCCTGCAACTTTGCCAGAATATCCTGCATGGAGAAATAGTTTTGTGCTAAATTGTCTTTTTTCATTTCAGTTCCTATCTCTTTCTTTTTCAATAAACATGGAATTTGTGCTTTAAATGCCTGCCCTGCTTTCTGTTATATTATAAAAACGGAAAATCCAAATAGCAAACAGAAAATAAAAACAGAATGTCAAACAGTCCTTTTTTACTGAAAGGAGCATAGATTTCCAGATGGATCCTGCGCTATATTGTACTCGGTTAGTTTAAACGAACAAGAAACGAAAGGAAGGAAACATATGAAACTAGCAGAGGCAAAGAAAGGGTTTGCAGGGCAGGTAACGGCGGTTTCGGGGAATCATCACGTGCTCTCCCGGCTGATCGGTATCGGAATTGTTGAGGGGAGCCGGATCAAAGTGATACAGAATGAGAAAAAACAGCCGGTTCTGTTTTATTGCAGAGATTCGGTGATCGCCCTTGGTAAAAAGGATTGTGAAGGGATCGAAGTGGAAGGAGGAGTGCAGGCATGAATCAGACAATCGCGCTTTTAGGACAGCCAAACTCCGGGAAATCTTCTGTTTTTAACGGTCTGACAGGATCCCATCAGCATGTCGGAAACTGGCCGGGAAAAACAGTGGAGCAGAAAACGGGAAGCTTTCGATGTGGGAATGAAACGATCGAGGTTGTCGATCTGCCGGGCAGTTACAGCCTGTCTGCAGGCTCTGATGAAGAAGTGATCACAGCCTCTTACATAGAATCCGGGAAAGCAGATCTGGTGGCAATCCTTGTGGATAGCTCGCAGCTGGAACGTTCCCTGTATATGTGCATGGATTTTATCGGTATCTGTACACCGGCGGTGCTGATCCTGAATCTGATGGATGTGGCAGAAAGTAAGGGAATAGAGATTAACGTTGCACAACTGGAAAAGCGACTGGGGATTCCGGTCATTCCGTTTGTAGCAGCTGACAGCAAACGTTATGGCGCATTGAAGGAAAAGCTGCAGCAGGCTCTGTCTGATGGCAAAGTGATCGATCAGAATGTCCTGATGCGGTTTTATACAGAGGATGCAGATATGGATTTTGCAGCAGTTGTTTCCGGACAACCGGGAAGTACGCAGATGACAAAGGAAAAACGGGCTGTTTTAGAACTCGAAAAGACAGACCGCGGACTGATGCAGTCGGGCAAACAGAAATATGCCTGCATTGACAACTTGGTTGCAGAAACTGTCAGCAAAAAAGAAACGAAGGCAGCGCTTTCTGCCTTTGACCGGAAGGCACTTGGCAGACGATCCGGTAAATGGATGGCATTTGGTTTTATCCTGCTTGCCATGATAGTGGCAATGCTTGTGGCAGCACCTGTTATGGGACTGGGTGCTATGATCCCCGGTATTTTGGAAGCACCGCTGAAAGACCTGATGACCGCCGGTCATGTCTGGGATCCACTTGCCAAGGTAGTTTATGTCGTACTGCCGAATATCTTGTTTTTTGCTGTGGCAATGAGCGGTTTTGTCATTGGTGTTACCTTCGTATTTTCCCTTATGGAAGATATTGGTTATATGGCGCGTATTTCAGTTGTGTTTAACAGGGAAATGGAACAGCTTGGACTGCAGGGAAAAAGTGTCTGCTCCTTTTTGATGAGTATGGGCTGTAATATGGCGGGAATCGCGGGCAGTCGTGTGATCGACAATGCAGGACAGCGTTTTCTGACTATGATCCTTGTCTGGAGTGTCCCATGTGGTACATTGCTGTCTCTGGCACCGATGCTTGCCACGATCTTTTTCGGACCGGCCGGTGGCTTTTTGATCCTGCTTTTCATGCTGGTGATCACAGTCTGCTCCATGTTTCTGGCATCCAGACTGTTTGGCAGGAGACTGATCAAAGAGGAAGAAAGCTATGGCATTGTGATGGAACTGCCACCGTATCATAAACCGAAGTGGGGACATATTATCCGCATGACGCTGCAGAAGGTCTGGGATATTTTCTCGCGTGCATTTAAGGTGATCTTCCTTGTTTCAATCGTGTTCTATCTGCTTTCGTATCCATGGTTTGGAACAGAAAGTCCATTGAGCTTTATCGGACAGAAGATCGAGCCGGTGACTTCGTTCTTCGGTATGTCATGGGAGATGTTTATGGCTTACCTTTCTTCCATGGTAACAAAGGAATCCATGCTGGGGGTATTAAATGCACTTTACAGTAACCATACGGATATGGTAAGTGCAGCATTTAATGCCAAATCGCTCGGTCTTACGGAAGGTCTTGCCACCCTCCTTCCGCAGGTGATCAGTAAGCCGCAGGCACTTGGCTTTATTATGGCAATCGTCTTTAACGTGCCATGTACGATGACTGTTGCAACGACCTTCCAGGAGACACATTCCAAAAAATGGCTGGGGCTGTCTGCACTGTATTACATAGTATTTTCATTGGTATTATCTTGTATATTTTATCATATCGGACTACTGATCTGGTAAAATATCTTACTCCGGTGCTTTCATGCTTTCTACCATAGAAACATTTTTCAGAGATCGCCCGATTACAAGGCTCACAATGATACTGAACAGAAGCGTCAACAGGACTGCATACAGGAAGCTGACCGGGCGGAGACTCCTGCCAAACATGACCGCATCGACCTCAACGGTCGTAATGACAAACTTATGCAGGGCAATACCGCCGAAAATACCGAAGAAGATACCGATTCCTGTCAGGGCATAGCTTTCCCGGTTGACGTAGCTGTCCACTTCGCGGTCATAGAAGCCGAGTACCTTGATCGTGGCGATCTCTTTGACACGTTCCGCCACATTGATATTGGACAGATTGTACAGTACAACAAAGGCAAGCCCTGCAGCACAGACAATGATAAGGACAACAACCGCATCAATGGAATTGAGCATATTCAGTACCTGCTTTACGTTATCGGCTGTAAAGGTCAGGCTGGCAACATGATCATTGTCAAGAAGCACAGCGGAAACCTGATCCCGCACAGTCTGGCTGTCATCCGGCATTTTGCTGATGGCAGCGTTGTAAACCGGTGCTTTTTGAAAGCCTGCTTCATAGGTGGCAGCACTCATATAGACATAGTTGCTGACATAATGCTCACAGACACCGGTTACGGTAAAGGAGCCTTTTTCCTCGTCCTCATTTTGCAGTGTGATACTGTCGCCTGCCTGAATGCCAAGTGTTTTTGCCAGCTTTTCCGTTATGATGATGCCGTCCTCCTGCAGTGGCGTGGCCTTGCGGGAAACTCGTTCATGCAGATCCACAAAGCTTCCAAATGAAGAAAGATCCTTCGGAATCATCAGATAAACATCCGCCTCACCGTTCTTTATTTCCTGTCTGGTTGACTGGATCGAAACAGCAAGAGAATCAGAAAAAACAGACGGATTGTCAAATAAATATTCCTGTACGGCGCCTTGCGTGAGGGCATCCTCTTCCGTGACGACCGTCATCAGATCGTAATGGAAAATATCTTCATACTGCTTGGTAATGATCGCATTGAGCGAATCGGAAATACCGAAGCCGGCGATCAGCAGGGAGGTACAGCCTGCAACACCGATCACGGTCATCCAGAAACGTTTTTTATAGCGGAACAGATTACGACAGGTCACCTTCCAGGAGAACGGGAAGTGACGCCACAGTGGGGTAATCCTTTCCAGCAGGATCCGTTTTCCTGCCTTGGGTGCACGGGGCAGCATCAAAGCAGCAGGTGTTTCGGAGAGAGAGCTGCGACAGGTCAGTGCTGTTACAAGCAGGGAAAGCACGGTCAGTGTTCCGCCGGAGAATAACGCCTGGGAAAGCCGCCATGGGGTCGCGATGGCAGGCATATAATACATCATTTCATAAGCAGACCAGATAATGCTCGGGAATGCTTTAAATCCGACCGCAAGACCGACGAGCGTTCCGGAAACGGAAGCCGCGAGTGCATAAAGAATATACTTTTGCATGATCGTTTTGGCAGAGTAACCGAGCGCTTTCATTGTTCCGATCTGTAAACGTTCTTCTTCTACCATACGTGTCATGGTCGTGGAAACGACAAGGGCAGCCACTAGGAAAAAGAAGATCGGGAAAACGGTCGTAATGGCCTTCAGCTTGTCAATGTTGGCAGTAAAGGAAGAGTAGCTGATATTTTTATCTCTGCCCCAGATATACCATTTTGGCATTTCAAGTGTATCCAGATCTGCCTGGCCGTCTTCTATCTCCTGTCTGGCATCTGCCAGCTTTTCATCTGCCTCTTTTTTTGCATCTTCATAAGAAATTTTACCATCTGCTAACTTCTGGGCATTTTCCGCAATCGTTGCTTTGGCGTCGTCCAGCCTGCTTCTGGCATCCTTCAGTGAGGATTTTGCATCCGAAATCTGGGAAAGTCCGTCTGTCAGCTCGGTCTGCTTGCCGGACAGGGTTGCCCAGCTTCCCGCCAGCATGGCTTTTGCGCTGCTAAGTTGTTTCTTACCGTTTTCAAGCTGCTTTTTACCGTCTTCATACTGTTTCTGCCCTTTTTGGAGCTTTTGTCTGGCTTTGGAAAGTTCTTCTTTGCTGTCTGCCAGCAGCTTTTTGTTTTCTTCCAGTTTGGCGTCATTTGCATCATAAGTACTCTGCCCTGCTGTAATAGCTTCTCTGGCACTGTAGAGCTGGGAGATCGAAGGCAGAAGCTGGCTGATCCCCTGTTCCAGATAAGCAGCCTCTGCGGAATTGGCGGAAACTGTCGGAAGAGAAACACCGTATTCTGCCATATCCTGTAAAAAGGCGGTAGTTGTCTGCGGTGCACCATAGCCTTTGTCACTTAAAAAAGCAAGAAAGCCGTCCAGTCCGTCCGCTGTCATGGAGGGCAGAAGAGAAGTCATGCCCTGTGCGCAGCCTGCAAGCCCGGACCGATAGCTTTCTTTTGCGGTATCCAGCTGCTTTTTGGCAGCATCCAGCTGCGCCTGTCCGTCGTCTAACTGCTTTTTGCCGCTCTGATAGGCGTTCATGCCATTGTCATATTGTGCCTGTCCTTTGTCCAGATCTGTTTTGGCTGCATTTAATTTGGCTTCGTTTTGCTCCAGGAGTGTTTCGCTATTGCTGATCCGGGCATCTGCTTCCTGCAGCTTTCTTCTGGCATTACCAAGCTGTATTTCGCCATCTGCCAGCTTTTGCTCATTTTCGGCGATCTGTGAAAGCGCATCCGCATAATCGGCCTCGCCCTGTTCATATTCGGTCTGCCCGTCCGCCAGCTCTTTTTCACCGTCTGTCAGCTCTGCTTTGGCATCCGAAAGCTTCTGATCGGCTTCTTCTTTTGCTTCATGATAGGAATCCCAGGCATCATAGATCTTCTGCTGTGCCTCATCGTAAATCTCGTCATATCTTGTCTGGCAGCGCAGCTCCTGTATTGCTTCGATTTTGTTTTTTACAGTATCAACGAGCGGATCGTAATCATCTCCCAGACTGTTGGCTGCGAGAGCACCGTCCACGGTTAAGTAAATTTCTGTATAGGCTGTAAAAGCGTAATCTTCAGGCAGCAGATACATGAGAAGATTGACCCGTCCGTTTCCCACACTGGCAGGCTCTCTTTCAAAGCTGAAGTAGTTGGCACTGTGGACAATTCCGACAACCTCATACTCGGTTGTGGATAACTTACTGTCCAGATCCTCGTTTTCCGGACTGATCACCAGTTTGGAACCGATCGGATAAGCGGACGCCATATCGTTAGCCCCCGCTTCCACGACACACTCGCCCGATTTTTCCGGCATATGACCGTCAACGAGGAAAAGCTTGTTGATGGTATCCTGCGCATTCGTTGCAGTGTTGCCGTCTGTCGACAGGGAGGATGTGCTTTTTTCTGTCTCTTCTTTACCGGTAGTTATTGGCAGTGAATGTGCTCTTGCCACGACGGTATCGTCTCCGGTCTGTACAAGAAGATCCGCGTTGTAGGCGGGCTGGACGTCTTTGACGCCATCTATGGCAGACAGGGCAGAGACATCGTCATCGGTCAGACCGAGTGTGGAAACGATGCGGATATCATAAAAGTTGGCATCGTCCATATATGCCTCCATAGATTCCTTCATGTCGACCGGTGTTGCATTCAGACCGGCAAGAAAGCCGACACCAAGTGCAATGATGGAAAAAATGGCGATAAATCTGCTTTTCGTATGCTTAAAGGTTCGTCTTATATTTTTGCGGTAGCTTCGGGTCATTTTCATCTTATCCTTTCAAGAAAACTGTTACCATTCAATCTCTTCTACCGGTGTAGGATGCTCATTCAGTTTCTCCTCGACAACCTTTCCGCTGCCGATGCGGATCACGCGGTCAGCCATGGCGGCAAGTGCGCTGTTGTGGGTGATGACGATAACGGTACGTCCCTGTTTTCTGCATGTCTGCTGTAAAAGGGCAAGCACCTGTTTGCCTGTTTTATAATCAAGTGCACCTGTCGGCTCATCGCAGAGCAGGATTTTCGGGTTTTTTGCAAGCGCTCTGGCGATGGAAACACGTTGCTGTTCCCCGCCGGAAAGCTGGGCAGGAAAGTTGTTTTTCCGGTCGGAAAGACCGACTTCGGCAAGAACGGTATCTGCATCAAGAGGATCCTTACAGATTTCGGAAGCAAGCTCTACATTTTCTCTGGCGGTCAGGTTCTGTACCAGGTTGTAAAACTGGAATACAAAGCCGACGTCGTAGCGGCGGTAAGTTGTCAGCCGCTTACTGTCAAAGGAGCTGACACACTCTCCGTCCAGAAGGATCGTGCCTTCATCACACGTATCCATTCCGCCGAGCATGTTTAAAACGGTCGTTTTTCCCGCACCGGAAGGCCCTAATATTACGCAGAATTCTCCTTTTTCGATCGTAAAGGAAATGTGATCCGAGGCGGCAAAGCGGGTATCGCCGACCTGGTAATATTTACAGACATTCTGAAATTGTACAAAAGGTGTTTTTTGTTCCATGGGGACCTCCTGGGGGCTTCGCTTTTATGCTCATAATGAGAATTACGTGATATCATACGGATTGTTCCGTGCTTCGCACTCTCACAATCCTGCCCAATATTCGCATAACGTGAAGCTGACGCTTCACTTTTATGCTGATAATGGGAGTTACGTGATATCATACGGATTGTTCCGTGCTTCGCACTCTCACAATCCTGCCAAATATTCGCATAACGTGAAGCTGACGCTTCACTTTTATGCTCATAATGAGAATTACGTGATATCATACGGATTGTTCCGTGCTGCGCACTCTCACAATCCTGCCCAATATTCGCATAACGCAAAGCTGACGCTTCGCTTTTATGCTCATAATGAGAATTACGTGATATCATACGGATTGTTCCGTGCTTCGCACTCTCACAATCCTGCCCAATATTCGCATAACGTGAAGCTGACGCTTCACTTTTATGCTCATATTTGGGCGGGTCAGGAAGTCAGGAAACCACTCCTGTGCAAGCACATCGTGGTTTCTGACCTCTGACCCTGATATCACTAATATTATATCATCATATATATACATTTTTTGTAAAAATTTCGTGAAATATGATATCCGGAATATGGTATCTTGCGCCGGATAGGAGTAGAATGGTAAAATAATGTGGACATAAATCAAAAGGATGTGTCTGCGCAGATATCAGACAGAAAGAGGATGGCAGAAGTTGCATTTATTTCCAACGCTTAGAAATTATAAGAAAGAAAATCTGGGAAAAGATATTCTGGCGGGACTGATTATCATGGCGGTTTCCATACCGATCTCCATGGGATATGCGCAGATTGCGGGACTTCCTGCAGTCTATGGGCTGTATGGTTCTGTACTGCCGATCCTGTTTTTTGCGGTCTTTTCCACCTCGCCGCAGTTTATTTTCGGTGTGGATGCAGCACCTGCAGCACTTGTCGGATTCGCACTGCTTTCTCTTGGAATAGAAAGAGGTTCCGAGGAGGCAATGCGGGCAGTTCCGGTTCTGACGTTGTTTGTAGCACTCTGGCTGTTTGCCTTTTCTTATATGAAAGCCGGAAAGCTGGTCAATTATATTTCCGCGCCTGTGATGGGCGGTTTTATTACGGGCATCTGTACAACGATCATTCTGATGCAGATACCGAAGCTCTTCGGAGGCAGCGCAGGTGTGGGAGAATTTTTCGAGCTTGCTGTGCATATCGGAGAAAGTCTGGAAAAACTGAATCTGCCGTCTCTTTTGCTGGGGCTTTTTGCACTTTTTATATTGCTTCTTTCCAAAAAGCTGATCCCCAAATTCCCGATGGCGGTGCTTCTGATGGCAGCAGGAGCATGCATGACAAAGTTTCTGCCGCTTAAAAAATGGGGCGTTGTGACACTTTCCGCTGTAGATCCGGGGCTGATGCCATTTGCACTGCCTGATCTTTCCGTGATTCCGGTCAGGGAGGCAGTAACGATCAGCCTGTCAGTGGCGATCGTCATTATGGCAGAGACGCTGCTGGCGGAGAACAGCTTTGCCCAGAAAAACGGCTATCGGATCAATGACAATCAGGAAATCTTTGCGTTTGCAATGGGTAACCTCATAGCAGCCCTGACAGGCTGCTGCCCCATTAACGGTTCCGTTTCCAGAACGGCAATGGGAGAGCAGTATCAGGCACGGACGCAGCTGACCGGTATTGTAGCAGGCATTTCAATGCTTGTGCTGCTGCTTGGCGGAACAGGCTTTATTGGTTACCTTCCGGTACCGATCCTGACGGCGATCGTCATTTCTGCACTTTTGGGTGCAACGGAATTTGATCTTGCTATCCGCCTGTGGAAGATCAGCCGGACAGAGTGCATGATCTTTATCGGTGCTTTTATTGGTGTTTTATTCTTAGGTACGATCAACGGCGTTCTGATCGGTATTTTGCTGTCATTTGCCGAGGTTATCATCCGGACGGCAAAGCCTGCCAGATGCTTTCTGGGCATTCAGCCGGGGCACAGGCATTTCCGGGATTTAAAAGAAAGCAGCCAGATCCATGCAGTGTCAGGCGTTCTGACCTACCGGTTCAGCAGCAATCTGTTTTTTGCCAATATACAGGTGCTCAGACAGGATATCGAGGATCATGTTACACCGGAGACAAAAGCAGTCATTCTGGATGCAAGCGGGATCGGAAGCATTGATATCACTGCTGCGGATGGGCTGGATATCCTCTGTAAGTCTTTGCAGAAGCAGAATATCCGGTTTTACATCACGGAACACATTGCAGGACTGAACGAGCAGCTCCGCAAGCTGGGGCTTGGCTATCTGATCGAAGAGGGGCATGTCAGACGCACGATCCACATTGCGCTCAAGGATATGGGCATCGGCAGACCATATCCGCTCGAAGGCGGTGTCGATAATACAGAACGCAGCGCTTCCAGAAAGCGTGCGGATAACAGAGTACAGGAATTTGTCTGGGCATTTGGACAGGATGCAGAGTCTGTGATTGAGAAACAGATCGAAAAGCAGATCGAGCAGCTTAAGGAGACAGGTGACGTAGAGGCACTTCTGCATGGCCGCTGGGCACATATGGAAGAGCTTGATGAGGATGAATGGCTGGAGCATCTGGAGGAGCATCTGAAGGAAATCGTTAATATTTCCGGTAAGGATGAACAGACGCTGGCAGAAAAGATCGAAGCGCATCGAAAAGAAGTGCATGACCGGATCGCGCAGGAGCATCCGGAGCTGGCACAGAAATTCCGGGAAAGAAGACATATTCTGGATGCGCATCTGAAAGAAAGAAGACCGGAGGTCTATGAGCTGATCACAACCCTGCGCAGGAAACGGGAAGCAGGTGACAGCAGCGGAGACCGCGATATACAATAACAGAACAAACCAAAAGAAGGACAAAACATGAAAAACAGTATTTCCTTAGAGGAATTTAAACTGCTTCCCGCGGGAAGCTATCAGCTGATCGATATCAGAGGCGAAGAGGAAATCGCACATGGTGCGATCCCGGGCGCAGTTGCGATCCCACAGGATGCGCTTTTAGAAAATGAGCAGCTTGACCGGACGAAAAAGCAGGTCATTTGCTGCAGCAGAGGAAAATTCAGCGTAGAGGCGGCAGAAGAGCTGGCAGAAGCGGGATATGATGCGGTCAGTCTGGAGGGCGGTTATATTGCGTGGCTGTTAGATACCGTCAAGCAGCAGGAAGCAGAGGATTACTGCAAGGAAGTGGAAAAGAGCATCCGCAAGAAATTCCGCAAGACGATCTGGTGCAGATTTGTCAAGGCAGTGAAGGATTATGAGCTTGTAAAGCCGGGCGATCGCATAGCAGTCTGTATTTCAGGCGGAAAAGATTCCATGCTCATGGCAAAGCTGTTTCAGGAGCTTCTGCTGCATCATAAATTCGATTTTACAGTGAAATTTCTTGTAATGGATCCGGGCTACAGCCCTGCCAACAGACAGGTGATCGAGGAAAATGCAAGAAGACTGCAGATTCCGATAAAGATTTATGAGTCAGATATCTTTGATTCTGTCTATACTATCGAAAAATCACCGTGCTATCTCTGTGCACGTATGCGGCGGGGACATTTATACAGCTTTGCAAAGGAAATGGGCTGTAATAAGATTGCACTCGGCCATCATTTCGACGATGTCATAGAAACGATTTTAATGGGAATGCTGTATGGTGGACAGGTGCAGACTATGATGCCAAAGCTGCACAGCACAAATTTTGAAGGCATGGAGCTGATCCGCCCGCTGTATCTGATCCGCGAGGATGATATCAAGGCATGGCGTGATTACAATGATCTGCATTTCATCCAGTGTGCATGCAAGTTTACAGATACATGTACAACATGCAATAACAATGAAAACCGTTCCAAACGCGTGGAGATCAAAGAACTGATCAAAACCTTGAAGCAGGTCAATCCGTTTGTGGAATCCAATATATTCCGCAGCGTGGAAAATGTGAATCTGAGCACTGTCGTGGCATATAAAAAGGATGGCGTGAAGCATCATTTTCTGGACAACTATGATGATGTAGTACAGACAGAGAACGAGCCCGGAATGCAGAGTGGGGCGGAAATACAGATGCAGAGCGAAGAGACCAGATAGACGGGAACCGGAAGAGGTGCAAAATCCGGTGGGAGATCCGGATGCAGGAAGAACGAAAATGAACGATACAGGAAACACAGAATCGAAAAGAAAGTGTGAAAGGGTAAAATGGAACAGGATTATTTAGAGGTAGATCGGGAAATAGAAGAAAAAAGACAGCTGCAGCGTCAGAGAAGGCGTGAGGAAATGCGGCGGAAAAAACAGCAGCAGATGCGGATCAGGAAAGCCTGCAGGATCGGAATTCCGGCTCTTTTCGTTCTGATCGTGGCAATCGGGATCGCGGTCACGCTGCATAAGCCAAAAGCAGCCCGGACAGAGCAGACGCAGTCCGGACAGGCGGCAGATGATAGCACGCAGATCCGGATGGAGGAAGCTGCGGATCCGGCGGGCGGAGAAAATATGATCGCAGGTGCGGATGACAGTGCGATAGCATCTGCTAACGTACAGGCGGCAGATGGACAGACAGCGCAGGATACGGAACCGGGCATTGTCTACAGCGCAGAGGCAACACCGGAAACAACAGATGTGCCTGCGGAAGTTGTCAGCAGCTATGCCATTTTAGTAGATGTGGGAAATAAAACGATCCTGCAGCAGCGGAATGCCCAGACGGTCATCAATCCTGCTTCCATGACAAAGATCCTGACGGTGCTTGTGGCAGCAGAGCAGATCGATGAAAGCAGGCTGGATGATAAAGTAACGATCACGATAGAGGATACGGACTACAGTTATTCCAACGATTGCAGCAATGCAGGGTTTGAGCTGGATGAACAGGTGACGGTCAGAGATCTGTTTTACGGAACGATCCTGCCATCCGGTGCTGAGGCAGCAGTTGCACTTGCCAAATATGTGGCAGGCTCCGAAGAAGCATTCGTGGCACTGATGAATCAGAAAATGGAAGAAATGGGACTTTCCCGGACTGCACACTTTACAAACTGCGTCGGATTATATGATGAGGCACATCACTGCAGCGTTTATGATATGGCAATGATCATGGAAGCCGCAATGGATAATCCGTTTTGCAGGGAGGTGTTATCCGCACATACTTATACAACATCCGTGACAGAGCAGCATCCGGAAGGGATGATTCTTTCTAACTGGTTTTTACGCCGGATCGAGGATAAAGATAATGGGAAGCTGGTGCTCGGTGCTAAAACGGGTTATGTGGTGCAGTCAGGAAACTGTGCTGCCAGCTACGCACAGGATGTGGCGGGGAATGCTTATGTCTGTGTCACAGGAAATGCAACAAGCAGCTGGAGATGTATTTATGATCATGTGGCGGTTTACGATACCGTACTTGGCATAGAGGATGCACAGTAAAGATAAAATGCAGGATATATTCCTTTTCTGTTCTTTCATGAATAGTTTTACCGCAAGGCTTGACAGCAGACTATAAAAAGTGTTACACAGATATAGGACAGGTCTTGTCTGCTGCCCGGTATCACAGGATATATGCGGTTTGGAATCTGCATAACGATCCGGAGCAATGCAGATCCGTGGCTTGTAATAAAATGACCTGACAGGTCATCAGAGAATAAGGAGAAAAAAGATGCAGGAATTAAAGCCGATCAAAGAAGGTAAAGTACGCGAGATTTATGACAATGGGGACAGCCTGATCATGGTAGCGACAGATCGTATCAGTTGCTTCGATGTGATTCTGGACAATGTGATTTCCAAAAAAGGAACAGTTCTTACACAGATGTCTAAATTCTGGTTCGATATGACAGAAGATATCATTCCGAACCACATGATTTCCGTTGATGTAAAAGATATGCCTGAATTTTTCCGGCAGGAAAAATTTGATGGTAACAGCATGATGTGCAGGAAGCTGCAGATGATTCCGGTTGAGTGTATCGTGCGTGGATATATCACAGGCAGCGGATGGGCAAGCTACCAGAAAGATGGCACAGTCTGCGGGATTAAGCTTCCGGAAGGCCTGAAGGAATCCGATAAGCTGCCTGAGCCTATTTACACACCTTCCACAAAAGCCGAGATCGGCGATCATGATGAAAATATATCTTATGAGCAGAGTATCGCTCATCTGGAGAAATATTTCCCGGGCAAAGGGGAAGAATATGCAAAGAAGATCAAAGATTATACGATCGCTCTTTACAAAAAATGTGCAGAATATGCACTGACGAAAGGCATTATCATTGCAGACACCAAGTTTGAATTCGGTCTGGATGAGGATGGAAATATTGTAATCGGTGATGAAATGCTGACACCGGACAGCTCTCGTTTCTGGCCTGCAGATGTATATGAGCCGGGTCATGGACAGCCATCCTTTGACAAGCAGTTTGCACGTGACTGGCTGAAAGCTAATCCGGAGAAGGGATGGAAGTTACCGGATGATGTCGCACAGAAGACGATCGATATTTATCTGGAGGGCTATGAAAAGCTGACAGGTAAGCCACTGGGCAAATAAACCCGCAGTCCGGCGAAGCACATGAGCTTCATATCCGTATGGCGGGACTGATCAACAGAACATAAAAAATGAAGAATGAGGGAGCATCAATGGGTGCTCCCTCATGTTTTTTCTGATTTCAGGAAGTATATCGGTACTGTTATCGTGCCCGTTTTAAAAAAGTCAGTAAATTTATCTTGACAAATCATGGTCTCATACTTACAATTAGTTTAACGATTGCGCAAACGTTAAACTAATTGTAAGTATAGGAGGAAACATGAAGCGACAATTATATCATATTGAACCAATTTATAAGTCATTTATCTGGGGTGGCCGTGCACTGATCGATCATTTTCATATTAAAACAGACATGGAAAACATTGGAACTATTTATCATGTAATTGCCATTCCCGGACAATTGGATAATACGGTACGAGAAACCGGGGAACCGTTGTCGGTTTTTTATGAAAAAAACCCACAGGTATTCCAGTGCAGGGAAAAATCATTTCCGGTCCGGATGACTACAACGGCAAACAGTGGATTTCAGTCATATCAGCTGCATCCGGATGATGCATATGCAGAAAAACACGAAAATCAGAAGGGCAAAGTATCCGGCGCCGTTGCATTAAAAGCATCTGATCATGTATCAGAGTGGCTTTTTGGAAACAAGGCGAAAAATCTGGAAGATTTTAAACGTATGGTGGAAAATAAAGATTGGAAAAATCTCTTTTCTACGATTAAGGTGAAAGACGGAGATTATGTACATACACCTGCAGGCGTGATTCATGGCGGATATGGAAAAGGTCTGATCAGTGCAACTTTTGGAACAAATGGTGATATAACTTACCGGTTTTATGATAATGACAGAAATGATCCGTCACGTCCGTTGCATCTGCAGGAAGTATATGACTGCGTCAACATTCCGGAAGTGCCTGTTGGAGCAAAAGCAGTAGAACCTGTACGTGAAAACGGTTTGTTGATCTATCATTATTATGAAAAGGCCGGAGAATATGTTGCAAAACGGTTCATTGTCAAGGGTAAAGGAAACTACAGCTATCAGGGATTTCTGTTTCTGACATGTGTAAACGGAGAAGGAACCATAGAAGATATGCCCATCGGGCTGGGAGAAACCATATTGGTACCGGCTGATTTTGGTGAAATACACTTTGATGGAGACATGGATCTGATCGCAATATCTTATATTGAGGATGATAAAGATGAGTGATAAACCAATCGTTACAATTATAGGAGCCGGCCGCAGCGGACGTGGCATGCTGGGTGAGATGTTTTATCAGGAGAAAAATTACAGCATTGTATTTGCCGATATAGACACCGGACTCGTGCAGGGGCTGGCAGAACAGGGATACTATACGGTAGAACAGAAAAATCTTCTGACAGGGAAATCCCGGGAAAGTATTGTAAAGGGATTTCAGATAGTAGATACCGTCAATGATCATCTGAAATATATTACATGCCTTGCCCGGTCGGAAATGATCGCAACTGCACTTTTTCCATCCGCATTTGATCAGGTCGCGGAAGATCTGGCAGAAATGATCCGGATGAGAAAAGAGCAGAAAAACGATTCCACAGCTGCGATAATACTTGGTGGAAATTTTGTCGGACTGAGACAATATTTCGACAAAAAAATCTCCGGATATCTGGATGAGGATGAGCTGGATTATTTCAAAAAACATATTGCGCTGATAACGGCTAAGGTAAACCGCAAGGTGGTTTATCCGGAGGTCTGCCGGAAAGATCCGTATTTCCTGGAAGGGGACGATAAAGATATTCTGATGGTGGATAACAGCTTTCTGTTTCCTGACGGGTATCAGTATCCCTCATTCTTCGTATTAAAGGACAATATGGAAATCAATATGATTGAAAAAATCTGGTCTGAAAATCTAAGACATGTGACATTTGCATTTATGGGTACTTATTATGGATATCAGACGATCAATCAGGCTGTAAACAATTTGTATATCAGAAAATGTGCTTATTATGCATGGAAAGAGGGAAGGCTGGCTCTGAATGAAGAATATGGACTTCCGGTTCCGGATGATGAAGCAGTAAAAGTTGAATTTGAAAAGTTTGCAAGTCCGTTTTTCCGGGATCAGCTTAGCAGAATAGGCAGAGAACCGATCCGGAAACTGAAAAAGAATGATCGGCTTGTAGGACCGGCTTTATTATGTATGAAACACCGGATCATTCCTTACTTTATTACGCGCAGCATTGCGTATGGAATGTTTTATCAGGATCAGAATGATAAAGAGGCTGTAGAACTTCAGAACTACATAAGTGATCATGGAATTGAACGCGCTATTACACATTTCTGCGAACTGGATATGGATGATGTTATGGAAAACAGTTTGTTTCATTTGATTTTGTGTAATTATAATGAGATAGCGAAGACTAACATTATACCGATCAACGAAAATATTACACACACAAATTGACAGAAAAAAACATTCGTGGTACAATCAGTTTAACGATTGCGCAAACGTTAAAACAAGAAAGGAGAAGGCAATATGAAAAAGAGATTAGTTAGTACAATTATTATTTCGGCAATGGTTCTTGCTATGACGGGGTGTGGCAAGACAACGGAGGCACCTGCAGATCAGGGAGCTGCCGCACAGGCAGGCAGTGAAGAAGCAGGTCAGGAGAAAACTTATAAAATAGCATTACTGGAGAAGGGAGCGGAAGATTTCTTCCTGTCCATTGATAAAGGATTCATGGATGCCTGCAAGGAGTACGGAGTAGAAGGAACGGTTGTGGCACCTAGTACTTATCATGATTCCGCTCAGATCAATAATGCAATGTCAGAGATTATCAGTACCGGTTATGATGCGGTGGTTATGTGTCCGCAGGATTATGATGCGAATGCCAGTGCAATAGATGAGGCTTATAATGCAGGTCTGCCGGTTATATGTCTGGATTCCCTTACAGCATCTGAAAATTATATTACAAGCATCTGCACAGATAACAAAGCAGCCGGGGCAGAAGCAGCGGATAAGATGGCAGAGCTTTTAGGAGAAAACGGTGGAAAGGTTGCAGTTTTTGCCAATGATCCACAGGCTGTATCTGACGTAGACCGTATCCAGGGATTTGTAGATCGTTGTAAAGAAAAATATCCTGCCATAGAGTGCATGGATGTCCAGTATTATAATAATGACTTAAACAGATGCTCCACACAGGTAAGTGACACAATTACAGCGAATGCTGATCTGGCAGGTCTGTTCTGTGTAAATAACCAGTCTGCACTGGCAGCCGGAAATGTGTTGGTTTCTTATCAGAAAGAGAGCTTAAAGTTTGTAGGCTTTGACTCTGATCAGGATGAAATCGCACTGATGAAGAGCGGTGTTATTGATGCATTGATGGTTCAGGAGCCATATCAGATGGGATATCTTGGAGTAGAAAAAATGCTGCAGCATTTAAAGGGTGAATCTGTTCCTAAGGATAATATCGATCCGGGATGTAAGATAATCACCATGGATAATATTGATGAATTAGAACAGTAATAAAATGCTGTGAATACAGCATTTTATGAAAGTTTGAGGTGTTCGAGAATTGCGAAAATTGCGTAGCAATATAGCAATTCGAATACATCAATGAGTGGCAAAATTTAATTTTGACACTCATATCATAACATACAGAAATAAAAAGGCTGTATACATTTACAGCCTTTTTAAATAACAGGAGGCAGATGGAGTGAGTAATGTATTATTGGAGATGAAAGATATCACAAAAACATTTCCCGGCGTGCATGCACTGGATCATTTTTCTTTTAATCTATGTGCGGGCGAGGTGCACGCACTGGTAGGGGAAAATGGTGCAGGAAAATCTACATTAATGAAAATTCTTTATGGTGTGTATGCACCTGATGAAGGAGAAATTTTTATTGAAGGTCAGAAGGTTGCCATTAAAAGTCCGTCAGAAGCACTTCAGCTGGGTATTGGTGAGGTATTTCAGGAATTAAATGTCTGTATGCAGATGGATGTGACAAACAATATCTTTATCGGAAATCTGAAAACAAAAAAACATCTGATCGATGATAAAACTTTAAGAAAAGAAGCAGAAAAGATTCTACAGGATACAGTCGGATTATATGTGGATCCGACATTACCTGTCAGATCATTAAGTATAGCAGAACAGCAGATGGTTGAGATCGCTAAGGTAATATCGCGCGGCGGAAAGGTTATTGTATTCGATGAACCTACAACGTCACTTACAAAGGAAGAAACCAACCATCTGTATAAGATAATCGGGAAATTAAAAAAGCAGGGAATGGGTATTGTTTACATTACGCACAGATTTGAAGAACTGGAAATCCTTGCCGACAGAGTAACAGTCATGCGTGATGGAAAATTTATTCGTACCATGAACTATGCGGATACAACAAATGAGGAACTTGTAAACCTGATGGTAGGGCGGGAGATGACAGAAAAATATCCTGACTACAAGAGAAAAATAGGGGAAGTGGTTCTTCATGCAAAAGGAATAAAAAACAAAAGTGGCATAAATGTGGATGAAATTGTCGTCCATAAGGGTGAAATAGTTGGAATGGCCGGGCTTGTCGGAGCCGGGAGAACAGAGTCCATGCGTATATTGATTGGAGCTGACAAGGGAAAAATAGATGAACTTACATTATTTGACAAGCAGGTTAAGCAGTTTAAAAATGTGCACAGTTCAATAGAAAACGGCGTCGTATATATGACAGAAGACCGTAAGGCAGACGGTCTGGCTTTGTCATTAAATGTTGAAAAAAATATCAGTATTGCCTCTCTGAAAAAATTATCCAGAAGGGGACTGGTAAGTGAAAAAAAAGCGGAAGAAAATGCGAACACATATGTAGAAAAGCTGCAGATTAAGATTTCGGGTCTGGGACAGCAGACAAAACTGTTGAGTGGAGGAAACCAGCAGAAGGTAATTCTTGCAAAATGGATGTCGTGTAATCCAAGGATTCTGATATTTGATGAACCAACCAAAGGAATTGATGTAGGTGCTAAATTTGAGATCTATAAGCTGATGAACCAATTATCAGATGCCGGTCTTGGTATTATCCTGATCTCTTCTGATCTGTCGGAAGTGATTGGAATGAGTGACAGAGTATATGTATACCGGGAAGGACATACGGTAGGTGAATTAAGTCATGCGGAGATTGAAGCATCCAATATTATGCAGTATGCAACCGGAATAAAAAAACAGGAAGGGCGATGACCAAATATGAAAAAAAATGAGTTAAAAAATGTAAACAAGTTAAGTGCATTAAAAAAAAGCAGCATATTGGGACCGATCACAATTCTGATTGTGATTATGTTATTTCTTTTTATTACAACACCTCCGTTCAGACAGGCATATAATATCACATCCCTTATGCTTTCTGCTGCTGTCTATGTCATGGTTGCAATGGGAGCAAGCATTGTTATCATTGGAGGCGGTATTGATTTATCACTGGGTTCTATTGTTGGATTGACAGGAGCAGCCTGCTGTCTGTTTATCAGAATGAATGTACCGCTGATTCCGAGTATAATCGGCGCCGTTCTGGTTGGCGGACTTTGCGGGGCAATGAACGGATTTATGGTTACAGTCATGGGGCTGATCCCTTTTATTGCAACACTCGGAGGCATGTGGATATATAGGGGAATTCTGATGATTCTGACCAATGGACAGACTATTGCGGTTCGGGCTTATGCTTCAGAAGAAATTCTTAACAGTTTTGTAAAATTCGGAAGCGGTTCTATTTTGGGAATTCCAATCCCGGCCTATGTATTTATTGTAGTAGCATTATTATTGTCTTTCATTCTGAAAAAGACCGTATTTGGAAGAAATATTTATTTTATAGGAAGTAATCCGGATGCAGCAGCTATGTCCGGTATCAATGTACCTAAAGTAAAATTTATCGCCTACATCATAACAGGAATGCTTGGAGGTCTGGCAGGAGCCATGCTTGCAGGACGGCTTGTATCCATGCCGACTAATGGTGGAAATGGCTATGAGTTTGAAGGTATCTTTGCATCCGTACTGGGAGGCATCAGTATGGTAGGTGGCGAAGGTGGAATGCTTGGTGCTGTTGTTGGTGCGATCATTGTTGCATGTATCAGAAACGGACTGAATCTGAACGGAATTGATGCATTCTGGCAGCAGGTTATTTTGGGCATTATTATCGTTATGGCTGTATTTTATGATACAGTACGTACGAAAAAAGCAAGAAATGCCAAATCATAACAATGCGAGAAATGAAGAAGGAGAGAATACTGGATCGATGAAAAATGTAGATGTTGTGGCATTAGGAGATCTGATTCTGAACATGGTATACAGAGGAAAGACAGAAGCAGGCTTCAATTTATATGAAAGACAGCCGGCAGGAGCTACAGGAAATCTGTTGTCCCAGATTGTCCGGCTGGGTGGTACGGGTGCACTTATCACTACAGTCGGAGATGATGATCATGGCAAATTTTTATATGAGTATGCAAAGGAAAGTGGAATTGATGTATCCGGTGTGGTAATAAGCGATAAAGTGGAAACTCGTATGATGTTTGTGCATTTTGATGAAAAAAATGACAGATATTTTCTGAAATATGAAAGCAGAAGAACAGATGTGGAGACGGGTGTAGATGCAGTGGATTTCGATATGATCAGATCCAGCAGGGCATTTGTGATACCTATGTGCTTTTATAAAAAGGAAAAACCGATTTATGCAGCCTGTCAGAAGATCATAGAAGTTGTCAGGGAGCAAAACGGACTGTTGGGATTAGATTGTAACTGGCGGGGAAACACGCACACACAAGAAGAAATGACAAGTATTTGTGATGCAGCATTAACGAGTGATATTGTAAAGCTTACAGATGTAGAATTAGAGCATTTCTTTGGCGAGAAGGATATTTTGAAAGGCAGTGAAAGGCTTGTCAGGGAAAAAAATAAACTGGTTGCGGTAACACTTGGAGAAGATGGCTGTCTTTTAAGAAATCGTAACGGATATGTCTATCAGCCTACTTATGCGGTAGATGTTGCAGATACAACCGGAGCAGGAGATTCTTTTATGGGGGCTTTATTATTTCAGGCAACAAGAAAAGGCTTTTCCATAGATCAACTGAGTGTAGATGAGCTGAAAAGCATAGCAGGCTTTGCCAATGCGTGTTCAGCCGGCTCTACAAGAAAATACGGCTCCATGGATGTGATGACAACAATGGAAGATGCCAGATGGATCATGGAGAATGTCCCCCTGAAACAGCCGACATACGATTTCTAAAATACAGGAAACCATTCCAGCACAAATATGACTTATAAGTAAGGAGATGAATAAATAATGCGGTCAAAACGCAGATATGAAATCTGGACAGGCGTTAAAGGTGATGATAAACATGGTGGCATATATCTTTACAAGTATGAAGCGGATGAAAATAAATTACTTCTGGTAAGACAGGAGGTACAATTACGTGGGTTTACCCATATTGCCATGAGCAGTGATAAGAATACGCTGCTTGTAACAGGTAAAACAGATGCAGATCAGGACGTATTGCAAAGTTATCGGATAGCAGATCAGAACGGAAGTCTTATATTTATGAACGAAACAGTGTTGCATACAGCCGGCGATGTCTGTCATCTATCGATCAGTCCGGATGAAAAAATAATAGCGGTTACTGACTTTGCGGATGGTGCAGTTCATTTTTATGAAATGGATAAAGAAGGAAAGATCGGTGCTTTTATACAGAGACTGGAATTTAAAGGGAGCAGCATCAGTTACAGGCAGAATCGTGCACATCCACATTCGGCTTTTTTTACAGCAGACAGTAAGTATTGTTATGTGGCAGATTTTGGATCTGATAAGGTGTGGATACTAGAGCATAAAAATAATGAAAAAACATTTGATATCACGGGCAGCTGGTCAGCACCGGCGGGTTCAGGACCAAGACATATTGCATTTCATGAAAAAAATGGATATACTTATACTATCATGGAGATGAGTGCGCAAATTGCTGCATGGAAGGCAACAAAACGCGCAGAGACGGAAGACTTACAGATTATCAATATTGCAAATCATGAGCTTCCCGGGAATTTTGGAAAAGTTGGAGAAGATGGACTGCCGCAGCATTATATGGCAGCAGGTGATATAGCAATATCAAAAACCGGAGAGTTTATTGCAGCATCTGTCCGCGGACATTATGAGATTGTAATTTTAAGAGTATTACCGGACGGAAGGATGGAACTTGCATCGAGACTTCCGGTCAGAGGGGCTGTCAGGACGATCCGTTTTAATAAAGAAGGGGACATTCTTTTTACTTTGGGCGAGAGAATGGGACACTCTACGGGAATTATGGAAATCTTTAAACGGAAGGAAGATGATCCGGCTCTGTTTAAATCAGTGAATCAGATTGATATTCCCGATGCATTTGTATGCAGTATAAAAGAACTGGCATAGACTGTTCTTAATGAAGTGAAAGGAATGATAAAAGCATGAGGGTTGGAATAAAACAGGTGGCAGAAAGAGCAGGTGTATCTGCAACAACGGTTTCTCATGTGGTGAATAAGACAAGATATGTGTCTCCTGAAGTTGAAAAACGGGTAAATGATGCAATAAAAGAGTTGAATTATACACCGAATATTATGGCAAGAGGGCTGCGGACGAATACTGTGAAAACAGTTGCTGTAATTGTGCAGGAAGCATCTACGCCATTCTTCTCGAGAGTTGTGGACGAGATTTCTGATGTTTTATATAAAGAGGGTTATTCACTGCTTTTATGTACGACGAGAAGTAAGGTAAACGACGAATTAAATGTTGTCCGCAGCATGTTACAGCAGCAGGTATGCGGTATTATTCTGGCACCTCAACAGATGGATTTCGATTATAGGACGCTTTGCCCTTCCAAAGATTTCCCTCTGGTTTTTATTGATTGTAAAACGAAGTTTGTGCCATGTAATGCGGTAACGTGTGATAATTATCAGGCATCCTATAATGCGATAAAAGCATTAATTCAAAAAGGGCATACTAATATTGGCTACATTTACAGCAGCAGAAATTATGAGTTATCCACAGGAAGAGATAGATTTCAGGGATATTTGGATGCTCTTGCTGACAGTGGACTCGCACGTGACGGGAAAATTATAGTAGGAAGAGAACAACAGACATTTGAAAATGGGTATGATGCAATGAAACAGCTATTGCAGGAAAAAAAGGCGACTGCTTGTTTTGTCGCTGAGAATCCGATGGCACAGGGGGTTTTTAAATGCCTTATGGATTATAAGAAGCGTATACCGGAAGAAATGGCTATGATATGCTATGATGACTTTGAATGGTCACAGCTGACAGTTCCGACGATATCAGCAATTCGTCAGCCAATGAAGGAAATGGGAAGAAAAGCAGCGGAATTACTGCTTAAGAAAATTGGAGATCCGGATGCCCAGTGTGAAAATATCATTTTAAAATCCGAATTTATTCTGAGAGAATCGTGCTGAGCAGATAAGATATTTCAGCACAGATAAAACAAACAGAAGATTATCTGCCAAAAACAGAGGGTCTTCTGTTTTTTAATTGTATTTCACAGGTTGACTTGACCTGTCGGAAACTATAGGATAAACATAATGGTATAATACAGACTATATTTTGTGACAGTGAGGAAGAATATGGAAGAAAAAGTACACAAGCGCCGTGTCCGCTACGCGGGCAGGTATCCGAAGAAGTTTGAAGAAAAATATAAAGAACATGATCCCGAAAAATATGCCGATACAGTGGCACATGTGATCGAAAAGGGTTCGACGCCTGCGGGCATGCATATTTCCATTATGGTAAAGGAGATACTGGATTTTCTGGAAATAAGACCGGGGCAGCAGGGGCTGGACTGTACGCTGGGCTATGGCGGACACAGTCGCAAAATGCTGGAAAAGCTGGAAGGAGAAGGCAGGCTCGTCGGACTCGATATTGATCCGATCGAATCGGAAAAGACGGTCAAAAGGCTGCGCGCGGCAGGTTTTTCCGAGGATACCTTTCAGTTTAGGCTGATGAATTTTGCAAATATCGACAAGGTGGCGGAGGAATTCGGACAGTTTGATTTTGTATTGGCGGATCTCGGCGTTTCTTCCATGCAGATCGACGATCCGAAGCGCGGTTTTTCTTATAAAACAGAAGGCCCTCTGGATCTGCGGCTGGATCCTATGCATGGCGACAGTGCGGCAGATCGGCTTTTACAGGTTACGCAGAAGGAATTTGAAGGAATGCTCATTGAAAATTCCGATGAACCGTATGCGGCGGAAATTGCAGCCAGCGTATTTGGCAGATTAAAGAATGGGAAAAAGATGGAAACGACAACAGATTTGAGAAATGCTGTGGAAGCAGCTCTTGTCCGTCTGCCAAAAGCAGAACGGGAGGAAGCAGTCAAAAAGTCCTGTGCCCGCACATTTCAGGCACTGCGTATTGATGTGAACAGTGAATTCGAGGTACTTTACAGCTTTTTGGAAAAGCTCGATGGTATTTTAAAGCCCGGTGGAAGAGTGGCAATTCTGACTTTTCATTCAGGAGAAGACCGCCTGGTCAAAAAAGCCTTCAAGGAATTGAAAAAAGCAGGCGTTTACGCAGAAATCTCGGCTGATGTCATAAGACCGTCCGCTGAAGAATGCCGCCTGAACCCGCGCGCCCGCTCAACCAAGATGCGTTGGGCGGTGAAAGCGGAGTAACGGTTTTAAAACTGCATACAAACTATCCTTTACGGGGAGTCTGGTTTTTCATGAACGCCAGATAAAGGTTATACAGCACTGCGCAGACCGGAACGCTGAAAAGCATTCCCAGGATACCAAATGCTTCACCGCCAACAGTGACTGCCATCAGTACAAGCAGCCCGGGAAGACCAACGGATTTCCCGACAACTTTTGGATATATCAGATTGCCTTCCACCTGTTGCAGAAGCAGCAGATAAATAATGAACCACACAGCTTTGATGGGATCTGCCAACAGGATCAGAAACGCACCAAGACCTCCGCCGAGCCATGCACCAAAGACCGGTATCAATGCGGTAAAGGCAACAAATGTTGAGATGGCACCGGCGTAGGGAAGCCTCAGAATCAGCATTCCCAGAAAACAGAGAATCCCAATAATGACAGCCTCTGTAAGCTGCCCGCTGACAAAGCTGGAAAAAGTCTGATTTGTCAGTGAGGCGATGCTCAGAAGTTGTTTTGCCTTCTTTTGCGGAAGTATCGTTACGATCAGCTTCTTTAAGTGGGCTGCGACCACTTCTTTTTTTGCCAGCAGGTATAAAGCAAAGATAAATGCTAAAAGCACATCGATCAGACCGGAAAGGACGGAGGTAGCTGCATCCCATGTTATCGAAATGATTCCGCTTCCTTTGTCGTTGATCAGAGCCGTAATTTTCCGGATCAGCAGGTCGGAGTCGATGGCATATTCCGGAAGGACGATATTGTACTTTGCCGCAAAGCGGACAGTATCCATCCACCAATGTCTGATTTCTTCAACGTAAATCGGGATATTTTGAATAAACTCATCGACTGATTTCCATAGACTCGGAATCATCATAAATATTACAGCGAACAAGATTCCCAACACAAGAACAGAGCTCAACGTGAGACAGACCGGTCTTGTCAGCTTTGCCGGGGCTTTTTTGCATACTTTATTCCAGCAGCGTTCAAGTGGATTCAGGACAACATTGATCAGAAAAGCAATACCTCCGCCAATCAGAAACGGAGAGAACAGCGAAATTACTTTGTTAAAAAATTTCATTATGATATCAAAGTTCATTAATGCCCATGCAAATAAAATAACCGCAAGCAGTGAATAAACGACAGATCGGATCGTATTTTTATTCATCGGTCTGTTTTCCGGTGGTACGGAACTATTGTGTTGAGTAGTGTTGGTATCCTGTATTTTTTTCTGCATATTCCCTCCAGGCTGTTATGGATGTAACTATACGGTTTGCAATATAATCCTTAATTATACTTTTGTTATGGCATTTTTGCAATATAGAAGCGGTAAAGAAGTACCGGGCGTTTGTAGGATTACAATACATGTGTTACAACTGAATAATTAAAAAGCAGAGATACTCT
>ERZ1034976.616-NODE-616-length-32662-cov-46.520256_pt1 | contig 32662 bp, 25 predicted proteins | sample MGYA00520623_ERZ1034976 | MGnify/ENA primary metagenome ERZ1034976 (study PRJEB33766, sample SAMN09781774) | gut metagenome | biome: gut microbiome | host: Homo sapiens | place: Madagascar | study: EMG produced TPA metagenomics assembly of the PRJNA485056 data... | reverse complement strand
CTTATAATCTAAATATTAACTAAATTAATACGAACAGTTATGAACAAAATTTTACGCTTATCTTTCATAGCAGTCCTTGCTATGGTGTTTAATGTTTCGTTTGCTGAAACAAAGATTTGGTCTGAGGATTGGACCGGTGCGAAGGATGCACAAACTCCTTCACAAGTAAACAAGAACTATTCTTCAGAAAATGCTGGTACAAAGATTTATGAAGCAGATTTAGCTGGTGGTAAATCTCCAGAACTTCTTGTTGCCAAGAAAACAGGTAGCTTCACAGCTCAAATAGCATTAAATGGAGCAACAGGTGAAATGACTTTGAGGTATAAAACCAACAAGTCTCTTACTATTTCATCAAGCACTAAAGGTGTAACTATTGGCGAAGGTACTAAATCAGGCAACACCATTGAAGCTAAGATTACAGTTCCTGCAGGAACAGAAACACTTACTCTTACATTTACAAACACAACATCAAGCAACGCACGTCTCGACGACATTCTTTTGTATCAGGGTGTAGCAAAGAAGCCTGCAGGTCTTTCTTGGGGTACAGCATCAAGAACTGCTACTATCGGTAGCGAAGACAACCTATTCCCTACCCTTACTAACGACAACAAACTTACTGTAAAGTATAGTAGCTCTGACGAGAAAGTTGCTACCATCAACGAAAAGGGTGAAGTAACTCTTGTTGCTGCTGGTGAAACAAACATCACTGCAGAATTTGCAGGCAACGATGAGTATGAGGCTCAGAGCGTTACTTACGCTCTAACCGTTAAGGCTGCTTCTACTGTTGACATCAAAAATACTCCTGAAACGGCATACACAGTAGCTAAGGCTTTGGAGCTTATTGAAGCAGGCGAAGGTCTTGATGCTAAGGTTTATGTTAAGGGTATCATTTCATCTATTAAGAGTGTAGACACAGCCGAATGGGGAAATGCAACATACAACATTTCAGACAATGGTAAGGAAGAAAAAGTGTTGGTAATCTACAGAGGTTACTACCTTGGCGCAAAGGACAACAAATTTACATCAGCAGACCAAATCAAGGTTGGTGACAAAGTTGTTGTTTATGGCAAGCTCGTAAACTACAACGGCACTAAGGAAATGAATTCTGGCAACTACATTTACTCTCAAAATGACAAGGTTGCAAGTGTAAACGCTATCACTCTTGACAAGACAAACGCTCCTCTCTACAACCTTGCAGGTCAGCGAGTAAGCAACAACTACAAGGGTGTAGTAGTAAAGAACGGCAAGAAGTACTTCAACAAGTAATATCTTCTTCAGCTGATTACTAACTACAAGTAATACATATAAGGCTGGCATCACAATATTGGTGATGCCAGCCTTTATTTTATTGACTCCTTCGTTCAACCCAGGCTGAACGAAGGAGTTAATTATATTACTTTCCAAAGTTATTAAGCTTCTACATCCGTTCAGCCCACTGTTGAACGATAAAGTAAGTTAGTTACGATGGCAAAGTAAGTTAGCTTCTACGACCATTCAACAGCTGTTGAACGCAAGAGGTAATCTATTATAGTCTTTATCGAGATTAATATAGATAGGTGGTAAAAAAATATTGCTTGGCATTCACACTTAATGTGATCAACCAAGCAATACTATAAAAAGCAATATAATAGTTTACTCGAACTATCTAAAATAGTTATTTTGAGCTATTAAGAATTTAGATGAATTACTTAACGTACTTCTTACCATTCTTAATCTTCAATCCCTTAGCGTTCTCTGAAACCTCAACACCTGCGAGGTTGAATGTCTTACCATCAGCCTTAGGAGTAAGGATAGTTGAAACACCAGTTGCGTTTACAAGCTCGAAAGCATAGATATTAACGCTGTTAATAGGATATGTAATAGCTATATCACCCTTCTTAGCCTCTACAGAGATAACAGGATAAACATTCTTCTCTTCCTTCACTTCATCTCCCATAGTAACCTTAACAGCCTCTGACTCCAAAAGGATCTTGTTTGCCAACTCTGTTTCGTTCTGTGTCAACACAATGTTACGATCTGTTGCACCGTTGCTACCAGTACGTGCGTAAACCTTAAGGGTACCATCAACTGGCAATGTAAGAGTCAAACCATTCTTAGATGACGACTTACCACCAGTCTTCAAACGATAATCGAACGAAACATAAGATTCTGCAGTACCAAAGTAAGCAGTATTAGCATCAACAGCAAGCTTACCGTCTGTATCAGTTACTGTCAATACAAGGTCACCATTAGCAAATGATCCAGGAACAGAACCTTTATCATACTTTGTGTCAAATGAGAGAACCTGAGCAGAAGCAGAAGCAGCAAAAGCTACAGCTGCGATAAGAGTAAAAATTTTCTTCATAATAATAATTTGTATTAAGTTTATAATTAAAGTAGATTTATTTTTTTGCAAAGATAATTATTACTTGCCAACAACAAGAATAATTATCATCATAAAAACATGAAAAATTATCAAACGACTTGTTTTTGGGCTCTCACTCGAACTAAATATGGAAAACAACTAAGATAAATAATAAGAATAGATGGCAAGAACAATTCTAAAAAGCAGACAATCTAATTTTTGTTTTACGAAGTGATAGAGCTAAAAATATAGATTAATTAATTCGATTAAGTAGGCTTACATATATAATAATGTATATAAAGAAGGAGAAATGGACGAATATTAGATAGAAATGCCACCTTAATTACAACTTAGTATATGGAAATTATTATCAATAAGTATAGTCTTAATATATTGATATTCAAAGGCTTGATAATTTTTTATAAAATAATGCTAATATTTTTAGAGCAATTTAATATCTTTTTATTAATTTTGCGCAGTAAACTAATTGTACTAATCTAATTAATTTCACGTATGTCTGGTTATTTGAATAACATTCGAATGGCGCTATTGTCCTTCTTCTGTCTTTTCTTGACAGGGACTATCTCGGCGCAAACCATCAATGGTTCGGTTAAAGACAATACCGGTGAACCCGTAATTGGTGCTACTGTTATAGAACAGGGCGCATCAAATAACGGTACAGTAACCGATATTGACGGTAATTTCACAATTAAGCTTAAAGGCAAGAGCCACAAGCTGAGTATATCATATGTAGGTATGAAGACTCAGGTTGTAGAAGTTAAAGGCAAGAGCCAAGTAACTGTTAAGCTCGAAGACGAAGCCACAAGCCTCAACGACGTTGTCGTTATCGGTTATGGTTCTGTCAAGAAAAAGGATCTTACAGGTTCTGTTGCCACAGTAAGCAGCAAGGCTTTGGCAGAGGTTCCTGTAGCTTCAGCCTCAGAAGCTTTGACAGGTAAGATGGCTGGTGTGCAGGTCACAACATCCGAGGGTTCACCTGATGCAGAAGTAAAGATTCGCGTGCGCGGTGGTGGTTCTATCACCCAGAGCAACGATCCTCTTTATATTGTAGACGGTTTCCCTGTAGATGGTATTGGTGACATCCCTGCTACCGACATCGAGGACATCACAGTCTTGAAGGATGCTTCTTCTACAGCTATCTACGGTAGCCGTGGTGCTAATGGTGTTATCCTCGTTACCACAAAGAGTGGTAAGAGCGGTAAGGTAAACGTTAGCTACAACGCTTACTATAGCGTAAAGAAGATTGCAAAGACTATGGATTTGCTCACTCCTTATGATTATGCTAAGTGGCAGTATGAGCTTGCTTTGCTCAAGAATCAGAAGGACATTACTTCTTACACAGATTTCTTAGGTAACTATCAGGACATGGACATGTATAAAGATGTAGCTGCAAACGATTGGCAGGACATCGTTTATGGTCGTACAGGTCACACCTTCAATCAGAACTTGAACATCAATGGCGGTTCTGAGACCATTAAGTATGCATTCAGCTATGCCCACATGAACGACAAGGCTATCCAGATTGGTTCTAACTTCAAGCGCGACAACTTCAGCTTGAAATTGAACACTAAGCCAACCAAGAACACAACCCTTGACTTCCAGGTTCGCTATAGCGACACCGATATCCGTGGTGGTGGTGCTAACGATGCTACAGGTTCTATGGATACCGACCGTCGTTTGAAGTATGCTCTTTATTATTATCCTATGCCTCTCTCTAACCTTGACGAGAGCGCAGGTAGCGATGATGATGAACTTGGTAACCTCTACAACCCTGTTGTTTCTCAGTATGACAACGACCGTGTAAAGGAGCGTAAGCAGTTGAACTTTGCTGGTGCTTTCGGTTGGGAAATCATCAAGAATTTGAAGGCTAAGGTAGAATTCGGCTACGACGACTACAATCAGTATGATCAGCGTTACTATGGTAAGACTACTTATCAGGCTCGTAACAGCTTCTCTGACTACCCAGGCATGCCTGGTATCACTCTCGAAGATACCAACCGCCACAAGTTCCGTAACACCAATACTGTTAGCTACGACTTCAAGAAGCTCTTGAAGAGCAAGAAGCACAGCCTCAATATGATGGTTGGTCATGAGTATATCATTACCAAGAAGCGTACTCACTCAGATGAGATTCACGGTTTCCCAACAGACTTCGATGCAAACACAGCTTGGAAGCTTACAGGTCAGGGCCACCCAGTAAAGGTTAACGATATCTACTCAGCAGACGACAAGCTTTTGTCTTTCTTCACTCGTGCTAACTACAACTACGAGGATAAGTATTTGTTGAGCTTCACATTCCGTGCCGATGCTTCTTCTAAGTTCTCTAAGGACAACCGTTGGGGTTACTTCCCATCAGCAGCTGCAGCATGGCGTATTTCTTCTGAGCCTTTCATGAAGGGCACCAAGAAGTGGCTCGACGACTTGAAGCTCCGTGTATCTTTCGGTACTGCAGGTAATAACAATATTCCTGTAGGTCAGCTCACACAGGAGTATCAGGCTGTAACTGGCGACCCTACTCTTTGGGTTAATGGTTTCAACACAATGTGGGCACCATCTTCAACAATGGCTAACCCTAACTTGAAGTGGGAAACTACTATCACACGCAACCTTGGTCTTGACTTCACCGTATTTGATGGTAAGTTGAGCGGTTCGGTTGAAGGATATATCAACACCACTAAGGATCTTCTCATCAAGTTCCCTGTAAGCGGTACAGGTTATACCTCACAGTATCGTAACATGGGTGAGACAGAAAACAAGGGTCTTGAGGCTACATTGACATGGCATGCCGTAAACAAGAAAGATTGGGGCATCGACTTCTCAGGCAACATTGGTTTCAACAAGGGTAAGATCAAGTCGCTCGGTGGTATGCAGGAGTTTGGTGCTGAAACACGCTGGGCTTCATCAGAAATCGGTAATGAGTACGTAATCGCCGTAGGCGGTCAGGTAGGTCAGATTCGCGGTTATCGTAGCGCAGGTCGCTATGAGGTTAGCGACTTCAAGGGCTACAACGAGAAGACAGGTCTTTGGGAACTCAATGATGGTGTAGCTGACGCTACAGCAGTAGTTGGTACAATCCGTCCAGGTTCTATGAAACTTCAGGATATGCCAGGCGAAGATGGTACAGCTAATGGTACTATCGGCGATGAAGACAAGTGCATCATCGGTAATGTAAACCCAGACTTCACAGGTGGTTTCTCTATCAACGCACGTGCTTATGGCTTCGACCTCAGCGCAAACTTCAACTTCAGCGTAGGCAACGATATCTACAATGCCAACAAGATTGAAGGTACAATGACTGGTAAGTATCAGTATCGTAACATGCTCGACATCATGGGCGATGGCAAGCGTTGGACTAACCTCAACGAGGATGGTACACTCTGCAACGACCCTGTGAAGCTCGAGGCTATGAACAAGAATACTACTCTATGGTCACCTTATACAAAGCAGATGATTCTTACAGACTGGGCTATCGAGGATGCTTCATTCCTCCGTTTGAACACCTTGTCTCTTGGCTACACATTGCCTAAGAGCTTCGTTAAGAAGTTGGGCATAAACAGCCTCCGCTTCTACTGCACAATGTATAACGTGTTCACCATTACTGGCTACGACGGTTTCGATCCTGAGTCTGACTGTATCAAGAAGTCTGGTCAGGAGAGCCTCACACCTGGTTGTGACTACTCTGGTTACCCACGCAGCCGCCAGTATGTATTTGGTTTGAACTTGAATTTCTAAACCTTCCATTACAAGACCAAACAATGAAAAATATATTTAAGCTTTCAATAATGTCCATAGCTCTTGCAGGTGTAGTAACATCATGCGATATGGACGCCCCAACACAGTCTACTCTCGATGAGAGTTCTGTGTTCTCACAGTATTCGTTGGCTGAGTCAGAGATTATGTCTATACACGTATCATTCTGTCAGACAAACTCTTACCGTGGACGTTTCCTACCTTACTATGGTCTTAACAGCGACCTTGAAACTGGTAGTGGAACACAGCCTTCATATTCAAAGGCTATGTCGTACGACGATAAAAATAGCCTTTGGGCATACAACACACTGGCTACCAACGGTCAGATGAATACCGATAATAATGCCTATGCAATGTTCTACGAGGGTATCGAGCGTGCAAACCTTGCTATCCAGGGCATCCGTAAGTATGGCAATATCGAGAACAACCGCGATATGGCTCAGCTTCTTGGTGAGGCTTTGACATTGCGTGCACTCATCTACAACGACCTTATCAAGGCTTGGGGTGATGTTCCTGCACGTTTGCAGCCAAACAATGCAGACAACGTATATATGCCACGTTGCAACCGTGACTCTATATATAAGGTATTGCTCGCAGACCTTAAGGAAGCAGAAGACTACTGCTATTGGCCAAACGAGAATGTTATCACAAAGAGCACAGAGCGTGTAAGCAAGAGTTTCGTTAAGGGTCTCCGCGCTCGTATAGCTCTCTATGCTGGAGGCTATGGTCTTCGTGGCGATGGCTATCGCAAGAGCAAGGATCCGGAGTTGGCATCTGACAAAATGTATGCTATTGCTAAGCAGGAGTGTACCGACATCATCAACAAGCATTGCAACACTCTTGGTAGTTTTGAAGAGAACTTCAAGAAGCTTTGCCAGGACAATGTAGCTGCAGGTGGTGAATCGTTGTGGGAAATTCCATTTGCTTCTGGTCGTGGTCGTGTAGTTTATACTTTCGGTATCAAGCATCAGGCAGCAGACCAGTACACATCACAGAATCAGGGTGGTGCTAATGGTCCTCTTCCATATCTATATTATGACTATGACAAGGATGATATCCGTCGCGATATTACTTGTATTCCTTATGAGTGGAGCAAGGAGCTTGTTGATGGCAAGTCATATCAGCAACTTCGTGGTATCAACAAATGGTGCTTCGGTAAGCTTCGCTACGAGTGGATGAAGTCAGAGCGTGCTCTTAGCCTTGGTAAGAATGATGATGGTGTAAACTGGCAGTACATGCGTTTGGCAGATGTTTACCTCATGGCAGCAGAGGCTATCAACGCTTTGGACAACGACCAGCAGACAGCTTGGAACTATATGAAGCCTGTTCTCGACCGTGCTCTTCCTGCAGCCAAGGTTGAAGCTTTGAAGGCTAAGTATACAGCTAATCAGGAAGCTTTCTTCAATGGTATCGTAGAGCAGCGTGGATTTGAGTTTGCTGGCGAAATGCTCCGTAAGGCAGACCTCGTACGTTGGGGAATCATCGATGAGAAGATGGCAGAGGCTAAGCAGAAGCTTACAGATCTTTCTAATCGCGCAGGTAGCTACGCAGACCTTCCTCTTAAGCTTTACTACAAGAACGAAGGCGAAAATATCGTAGTATATGGATTGAACCATGGTGATACTGATGAAGAGGGTGCGGCTCTTGAGGGTTACAAGTCAAAGCAGTGGTTCATTGACTCTAAGACAAATGCCAACCTCTTGACCGAAGATTACATCAATGGTTTGTATGTAGGAAAGCCAAGCTTGAACTGCTTGTGGCCTATCTGGCAGACATTCATTGAGAAGAGCAATGGTTTGCTCAACAATGATGGCAACTACGGTCAGCTCTCAGATTAAAATATTATTAGTTGGCAGATATAGCAATCTGCTGTATCTGCCAACAGATAATCTTTACAAAATACAATTCATAAACTGAACAATATGAAAAAATCAATCATAAACGCTTGCATCCTTGGTCTCGGCTTATTGTCGATGACTGCATGTAGCGATCCGATGGACGAGATTACAAGCCTTATCGTAGGCCGCAACTTCTCGCCTGTTAACTTTGAAACTAAAGATATCACTAAGGAGAGTGCTTCGTTTCAGTGGACTGCTGTTAGCGGTGCAACAAGCTACGAGCTACAAATCTTCGCAGATAGCGACCTTGACTTTAGTGGTGAACCAACATTTGTATTCAAGAACATCTCTAAGGATGACATCCCTTACGCAGTAAGCGGTTTGATGTACGATACACAATATTCTGCACGTGTTATGGCTGTTGATGATAACGATGCTACTCGTAACTCTAAGTGGAGCGAAGTTTCATTCCGCACCAACGCACAGCAGATCTTTAAGTCAGTTTCTAACTCTGATATCGCTGACCGCAGCGTTGTAATGAACTGGCCTGCAGGCGAAGAAGTTACAACTATCTATGCTGTAGCTTCAGAGACAGGCGACACCATAACAACAAAGCAGCTTTCCGAGACAGAGATTGCAGCTGGTAAGGCTATTGTAGATGGTTTGCAGCCAGAAACAAAGTATGACGTATACCTCTACAATGGTAGCAAGAAGCGTGGTACAAAGACATTCAAGACTATTGCCGACCTTAATGGTGCTATCGTAGTTCGCCCTGGCGACGACTTCGCTTCATTGATTAAGAATGCTGAGGCAGGTTCTGTATTCGCTTTGATGCCTGATACATTCAAGATTATGTCTGAGGATGAAACAGGTACAAGCGCTGTAGCAATCTCTAAGAGCATAGAAATCAAGGGTATCTACCCTACTGCAGCTCCTGTTATCCAGGGTCGCTTCGAGATTAACGATGGTGCTTCTGTTTCTATCGACAACGTAGTTCTCGATGGTTCAGCAAATGTTTCTACTGACCAGGCTTTCAACTTCAAGACAGCCGATGCTACATACGGAAAGGTTATCATCAAGAACTCTGAAATCAAGAACTTTGGTAAGGGTGTATTCTATGTTAACGTAGCTTGTACTATTAACGAGCTTACTTTCAAGAATTGTTTGATTCACGACATTGAGTGCGATGGTGGCGATATGTTCGACTGTCGTAAGGGTCGCATAGACAACCTTAACCTCCTTGAGTCTACAATCTATAATAGTGCAGCAAGCCGCGACTTCATCCGTATGGACGATGCTTCTACACTCGGTGGCGCTCCTGTTATCACAGTAAACAAGTGTACTATCGATGGTGCTTCTAACAAAGCTAAGCGCTTGCTCTATGTTCGCTATGTAGGCAACGTAATCAACTGGACTAACAACATCGTTTCAAATACTGGTGCTGTATGGTCTAACCAGTCAAAGACTGGCGTTCCAACATTCCAGAACAACGTATACTTCAACTGCGCTAAGCTCAATGTAGCAGACGTAGAGGGTAAGACTAACATGTTTGCTGACGAGGCAGGCAAGGAAGCTAACCCTGAGTATAAGGATGCCGCTAAGGGCGACTTCACTATCGGTAACGAAAGTGTTAAGAAGCTCGGTGCTGGTGACCCAAGATGGTAATCACCTAAAAACACATATATAATAACAAAAGCTGCAGCCCATTTGTTTGGGTTGCAGCTTTTTCGTTATCCCTGATTTAATCTATTACAGATTATCTAATATTGTGTGAAATCATTTTCGTATAAATAGTTAGAGATATCATTGCCATTCAAAATAAAAGTAGTATCTTTACACCAATTATTGAGCAACTAACAAATAACTCTTAAAACATGAATAAAACAACTATCAAATCTTTAGTATTAATCGCACTATTGGCTATGCCAAGCTTTATGCAGGCACAGACATTTACAGGTATCGCAGAAGAACAAAAGGCACAGAACACTCCAGAGGGATGGAAGAAAGTTGACTTGCCACAGCTACCAGAGATTAATGCAAACAATACATTTAACATCGCCGACTATGGAGCATCAACATCAGCAGAAGACAACACGAAAGCTATACAGAAAGCTCTGGATGCTGTGCCTTCAGCAGGAGGTATGGTAGTGATACCAGCAGGAACATGGCGTTTCGGTACCACTGCAGAGATGACAAGCAAGACTGAAATTCTTAGCATTAAGTCGAAGACTGTACTCCACCTATGTGCTGGCGCAACTTTGCAACTTGTAGAATACGGCAAAGCGCCTAACAACAAAACTATCTTCATTGGCTGCAAAAACAGAAAGCAAAGCGATATCATTATCGAAGGCGAAGGTGAGACTTCTGTTATAGATGGTCAAGGTGCCCGTTGGTGGTTGGCAAGAGAACAGAAAGAGACTTTCAACCCTGGTGCTATGATTCGCTTTGAACAAGGTACTCGCTTCTTACTCCGCAACTTCAAGATTCAGAACACACCTGGTGTAAACATCACAATCAGCAATAGTGGTAAGGCAAGCCATGCAACAATACATGATGTGAAGATTAGCGAGCCTGCATCAGAAGCAGGAAAAGGCAAGGCGTCACATAATACAGATGGTGTTTCTATTTGGGGTCCATACGTAAACATATACAACTGCAACATCAGCAATGGTGACGACAACGTGGTTGTAGATGCTGACGGACAATATATACATGTATGGGATTGCTACTTCGGTACTGGACATGGAGCTTCTATCGGTAGCTTTACAAGCAATGTAAAGCATGTATGGTTTGACAATATCACAATGAACGGTACTACAGCAGGCATCCGCTTAAAGACCGGAGTGAACAAAGATAAATCAGGCAATATAACCTCTCTACGTGGTGGTGGCGAAGAAGACTTCCGCTTTACCAACTTCACCATGACAAAGGTAAAGAACCCATTCTCTATCGACCTATTCTACGATAAGAACTATAATAGCGACCCTGCTGTTGACGAGGCTAATCAAAGAGCCGTAGACTCTTCTACTCCTACATACAACAACATTTATCTTCAGAATGTGAAGACTACAGATGTATGCGAAGGTAATGCTATCTTCCTCATTGGTAGACCTGAAAGCCATATCAAGAATATCACTCTCGACAATGTGCAGATTTCTGCAAAAAAGGGTATAGATATTCGTTTCGTAGACAACTTGGTATTCAAGAACAATTCGAAGATTAAGGCAAGTAGCAATACTTTATGGATAAAGAAGTATGCTTCTACCGTAGACGATCAATGCAACGCTACTGGTTTGAAACCATCAGGTATCAATACCATCAGCAACAATGATAATAATAGCAGTAACCTTTATTCTATGAATGGAACTATGGTGAAAGCAAATGCTTCAGACAACGACATTAAGACGCTGAAGAAAGGAATATACATTATTAACAAGAAGAAATTTGTGAAGAAATAAAGGAACAGGTGGTATACAAAGGCTAAGAAATAAAAATGATACCACTTAACACCAAATATTGACCGCATAAACACCAATAATGTACAACAAGAGGCTATTATCGAAAAAGCCACTTGTTGTACATTGTTTTTTTACCTAACTTTGCAACAGAAGAAGAATACTACAAGTAGGAAGAAAAAGACTACTGTAGTTGACAATATACAACTCTACTGATACTGAAATTAATTAAAATAGTGTATAAAAACAATGGTTAAAGAGTGTGAAGAGAATAAGAACGAATCCTTTTAATAAGTAGTAAGATATGTAATTTTGAACTAATACTCATAACGCAAAAACCAGTGGCGCAAGTGATTGCTCCACTGGTTATTTTTTATATACAACATTAGACTACGGTATCTACTCTACACGCTTTACAATATCTCCAATTGCTCCTTAACAGCCTTATAACAACGACGAGATACAACAATGTCTTCTTTATCGAAAGGAGGAACAAAGACGCAACGTAAGGAAGCATTCTCAATACTGATAAGATAGTCGAGATTGATTATGCAATCTTGGCGCACTTGAGCCATAGACGGCGAAATTGAAAGAAGAGTCTTAGAAGTGGTCTGCTTCTTAAGCTTATGCACAGTACCATTGGTCATCTTTAAGTTCCATATACGAGTGTCTTCATCGTAGATGCAACTAAACACCTCATCAGGTTTCACCATAAGTAAGCCTGAGACTGTTTGTATGGCAGCACGCTTAGAAGCTAAGCCTGTAAGGCCTTCCAATCCAAACATATCATCCAAAGAAGAAGCTTGGCTGTCATCAGAATTATCAGTTGTATCATCAGCATCAATGTCAAACATCTTCTTGCGAATACGATCTACCACAAGGTCAAACTCCTCTCGCTGATATGGTTTCAACAGGAAATCGAAAGCCGAAGCTCGCAAGGCATCGATAGTATATTTGTCGAAAGCACTATAGAATACGGTTATCATGCCTGTAGGCATCTCTTCGCGTATAGACTGCAAGACTTCAAATCCTGTTTGTCCAGGCATCTCTACATCAAGAAACAAGACATCGGGCAACATTCCCATCACCAAGGTCTTGGCAGACATTGATGATGAAGACGTGGCAATAACATCAAAGTCGCCAAGCTCCATTAAGTCGGTTTGCAGACGAAGAATGCTCTGCGGCTCATCATCAACAATCACAACCTTTATTTTGTTTGTATTATCTATCATATTATCAATAACGTTTCACCTTTTTATATATTACCTTATTACTTATATATGCATCATTGGAATACATCGAAATTATATTCACATGGCACACCAATGCTCACAATAGTACCTCTGTTAGCGTCATCTTCTGCATCTGTATCATTATTATTGCTATGCATGACGAAATATATCTTTCGCTTGTTTGCTGCATTTAGCATCTCAATGGTGCTATTAAGGATTCTTAGACCTGTACCTGTGCTAACAGCTGAGTTTACCTTCTTTCTGCTATTTGCAGCCCCTACTCCACCACAGCCATTGTCAATGACATCAATGCGAAGCATATCATCTTCTATCCATATCTTTACTGTTAGTGATGGCTTTAATGATGTTTCTTCCATACCAACAAAAGCATGTTTCAAGGCATTCTCTACCGGAATTTGGATTATCATAGATGGTATCATCGAAGATAGGTCAACATCCTTGGCTATATCGTAGACAGGCAAAGGAAGGAAAGGATTAGTCTCATGGCGGAGGCTGGCATAGTTGACAACCATCTGCAACTCCTCATCAAGACTTGCTGCTATCTTATCGCATGTAAGCAAGTTGGTACGTAGCACCTGAATCAACAAGCGCAGAGGTCTAACATTGACATTCTTCGGAATATTCGAGATAAAGACATTGAGCACATTAAATACGAAATGTGGGGAGAATCGGTTTCGCACATTCTCCATTTTCAGTGCCACCATTCTGTTCATCTCCTGATGATGTTGGTGCTCATGGCGCAGAGACTTATATCTATAGAATATTACCAATGCGATAACTCCAACGATAAGCAAAGTTATTACCAACAGCATGATAACTCTGGTAAACTCAGCCTGCGACTGTGTAGCCTTTAGCGTCATATCTCTACGTACAATGGCAGTATCTTGCTTGAAGCGAAGTTCGTTTTCGCTAACATTGGATATCATCATAGCATTACGCAGAGAGTCGTCATACTGATTTGTCAACTTCTGATATTCCAAAGCCTTTGCATAATCACCCTTGCGCTCATAGAGATTGGCTAATCCCTTATGATGCAGATATAGATAGTTTGGTGGCATATGGTCGAGCACATAAGGCTTACTCAATATCTTAGTAGCTTTAGCAAGATTATCCTGCTTTAATGCCAAAGAAGCATTCAAACCATCAACAAAGAATTGAACATCGCTGTTCATATCAGGCTTAGCGAGGAAAAAAGCTGAAGCCAATGACAGATATTTTTGAGCTGAGTCGAGTTCGTTAAGTTCCATATAAGTCTGTCCAAGGTTGGAATTAACCACAGACGACATAAATGGAGACTCCATAGCATTAGTAGCCTTTTGGCATTTCAAGAAACATTTAAGAGCTTCAGCCGATTTGCCTTGGCTACTATATACATTACCCCAGCTGTTATAAAAGAAATGAATATCCTTAGGAGTTTTAGGAGGATACTGTTGCTCAGCCTTACGGAAATAGTAATGAGCAAACTGATAGTTTTGCAGATCGTTATATACCTGTCCTAAGCCTGCTAATATACAGTTTTGTGCTACATCAATATGCAGAGAGTCTGCAAGGAAGTTAGCTCTACGATACCATGATGAAGCATTAGCAAGCTTACCCAACTGGCGTGAAGCATCGGCAGCATTGATACATATATCGATAGCCTCATCATGATTGGGGAGATTCATAATTGCATTATATGCCTTGATATAATAAGTCAAAGCAGAATCGCGCTGTCCTATAGCCTGAAGCAACACACCCTGAAGGTTGTCGGCATAGGATTGTATCTTGTATGAGTATTGTGAGTTAGGATGCTGACGGCAAAAGTCATTTACAGAATCGATAAGATTCTGACATTCTGCATCGGCACCTTTTAAGAAATAGCATTTCGCTATGATAAGTCGCTTCCATTGATCTGATAGTTCTGGACGTTCGTTACATTGCAATCTTCTGATGAGCATCGCCATCGAATCAGGATGACTCTGCATAAGTTGCTGATGTTCTGCCACAAAATCATCGATAGGTTTAAACCACGAATTATCATCATGGCGATTATCAGAACAAGAAGCTAAAAGCGTAATCGTTCCTATTAATAATATGTATATGACTCGTTTGTAATTCATCAAATTATTATGGCGTGGAGTATTAATTTTAAATCATTAAAGGGCGCCTAAAGAAAACTCATCTTTAAGCACCCTCTTAAATGATTATGGAATTTGATTTAACATCGTTAAATTATTCTGCAGTATTCTTCTTTGCAGCAGTTTTCTTTGCAGCAGCGGTTTTCTTTGCAGCAGGCTTCTTTGCAGCAACCTTAGGAGTCTCACCATATTTAGCACGAAGCTTAGCCTCTTCAGTCTCAAGCTTTTCTATCTTAGCCTGAAGACGAGTAATCTCCTTACCCTTCATCTCAATCTCATCGCCTTGGTTCTTGATAGTGGTGAGCAATGATTCAAGCTGCTCGTTGTCAATTTCCTCAGGATAGAGGTTGTTTACACGTGTGATAAAGTCGCCAAGGATGTTCATATAGTTAGTGAAGGCATCGAATGGACTACTATAGATACCACGGTCGAGACCTACGTTAGAAGGTTTGGTGGTCATAAATCGGAAGTTGTTGCTTGCCTGCAGATAGTCCCAATCCTGATTGATACGTGGATCGTTAGCAATGCGCACACGGTCAGCTACGCTATAGAGTTTTTCGAAAGCCTCACGCTGAAGAGCATTACCAAGCCAGCAGCTAACGTCGCGCTCTTCGTCTACCCATGACAATGTGTCAGGAACATCGAGAGTGCCTACACTATTGGTGTTAGCAAAGATCTCGCTTGGAGTAGCAAAGCCAATGCCCTGGTTCTTAGCACATGCTGGCAACGCACGAATGAAGTCGAGAATGTTGCTTGACAATGGCTGAGCAATACCAATAGCTGATAGTTCCATGAAGATATTGATATTCTGCTCCTCTGCTGGTAGAGCTACTATATTATTGATATAGTTGTCGGCAAATAAAGGATAGCCAGGCCAATCAGTATTATTGAAGCGCAATGAGATATCATCGCTGAGGTTTACATCGCGAAGCAACAACTTGAGCTGTGGAGCCAACGCACAATTGTATACATAGTGAGGAGACTTCCATCCCAACACATGCTTAGCGCCTTCGGTAAGCATACCTACGAAGCCCATCTGTGCAGCCTGCATACCAATATCGTCGCTATAGATAAGTGAAGAGTTGCGCAATACCTTTGGCGACTTGCCAAAGTATTCCTTCATCTTAACACATTGCTTCTTTACATCAGCAACAAACGATTCTTCATTTTTCAAAGAAGAAAGTCCGTGAGAATAAGGTTCTGCGAGGAATTCTACACAACCTGTAGCGTTAAGTTCCTGAAGTTTCTCAATAACCTGAGGAGCATGTAGCTCAAGCTGTTCCATACCAACACCAGAGATAGAGAAAGCAACCTTAAAGAAGTCACCATTCTCCTTGATCATATCGAGCAAGGTGTTAAGAGCAGGCATATAAGAGCGCTCTGCTATGTCAGCGATGCTACGCTCATTCTCGTAGTCATCGTAATAATAATGGTCGGTACCGATATCGAAGAAGCGGTAGCGTTTGAGATGAATTATCTGATGTATCTCAAAATATAAACATATTGTTTTCATGTCTGTAGTCTTTAAATTTTAAGTATTATTTCCAGCCAAGTGTACGCATGTAGAGTTCCTTAATCCATGCGCCAACTTTCTCCCATGTTATCTGGTCTACCTCACGCTTGCCTTCTTCCTTAAGATAAGTGAAGAGACTCTCGTTGTGGCAGATAGAATATATGGCATCAGCAAGGGCATGAATATCCCAATAGTCTACCTTCATACAGTTAGTGAGGATTTCCGCACAACCACTCTGCTTAGAGATGATAGTAGGAGTACCACATTGCATAGCCTCAAGAGGTGAGATACCGAAAGGTTCGCTCACAGAAGGCATCACATAAACGTCGGAATTCTTCAAGCATTCATATACTTGCTTTCCACGCATAAAGCCTGGGAAATGGAATCTGTCAGCAATACCACGCTCGGCAGCAAGATAAATCATCTGATCCATCATATCGCCAGAACCAGCCATACAGAAACGCACATTGCGTGTGCGATGCAATACCATATTGGCAGCCTCAACGAAGTATTCCGGTCCCTTTTGCATAGTTATACGACCAAGGAAGGTAACGACCTTTTCTTTGCCGGTATGGTCAGGACGAGGAATGTCCTGAAGCTCCTGACGAAGTGGATAAACAGCATTATGAACTGTGAAGCACTTGCGAGGATCCTGATGATACTGATTGATAACAGTCTGGCGAGTGAGCTCAGACACACACATGATACAGTCTGCATTGTCCATACCATTCTTCTCTATGCTGTAAACGGTAGGGTTTACCTTACCGCGACTACGGTCGAAGTCAGTAGCATGAACATGGATGCAGAGAGGCTTACCACTAACCTGCTTAGCATGAATACCTGCAGGGAAAGTTAGCCAGTCGTGAGCATGGATAATATCGAAGTCCATGCTACGTGCAACAACACCTGCGATGATAGAGTAGTTGTTAATCTCTTCATGAAGATTTGAAGGATAACCACCAGCAAACTCCATACATCCAAGGTCGTTGACATTCATATAATTAAAGTCGGCATAAATATGATCGCGGAACTTATAATATAGTTCTGGTTCCATGATATGCGAAATGCGATCCTTAACATAGTCGTAGTTGACATCACGATAAGCGATAGGCACACAGTTCATGCCAATAATCTTGGCAAAAGTTCTATCCTCATCGCCCCAAGGCTTAGGCAAGCAAAGGGTGATGTCCATATCGGGTTGTGCATGCAAACCTTCGGCAATACCGAAGTTGGCAGTAGCAAGACCGCCATATACATGAGGAGGATACTCCCATCCAAACATTAAAACTTTCATTTGTCGTCCTCCCTATTATTAATATTTGTATTTCTCCAATAATTCGAGTGTTCTCAACACCTCGCCAACATTCATAGCAAATGAAATGCCACCACGTCCATGGAATGGAGGGTTGCCATCGAAAAGCTCAGGAATAGTGCCGAGGCAATGATAAGACATCTCATCTTCATAGCCCACCATCTGACGCTCGATAAAGCTCAAACGTGTGCGCTTATAGAGTTTTAGCGATGCTTCCATATAGAATCCACCAAGCCAAGGCCAAGCAGTACCCTGATGGTAAGCATAGTCGCGCTGTGTCTGTGGACCTACATACATAGGATTGTAGCCACCACTCTTTGGAGAGAGAGAACGCAAGCCCTTAGGAGTCAGCAACTCACGAGTACAGATGTCAACGACACCCTTCTTCTGAGCCTGATCCAAAGGAGAATAATCGAAGGCTGCTGCAAAAATCATATTAGGACGAACACTCCAATCGCGTGGATCCTTATCGTCTACATAGTCGAACAAATATCCATGCTCATTGAGGAATACCTCAACGAATGAAGTCTTCACCTTCTCAGCCAACTTATTAAGATGGTCTACCTGTGCATTGTTGCCAGAAAGTTCTGACAACGAAGCAGCGAAGCACAAAGCATTATACCACAAAGCGTTGAACTCAACGATATAACCAGTACGAGGAACAACAGGACTACCATTAGCAGTAGAGTTCATCCAAGTAACGGCTTTCTTCTTGCCCTCAGAATATAGGAGTCCGTTTTCTCTAAGTTCGAGATTGTTATGCTTATTAGCTTCGATAAACTTCACGATGTCGGCAACAAGTTTACCATACATCTCATTACATTTCTCTAACGAAGCCTCCTTGGCATATTGCTGAATAGCCCATATTGCCCAAAGCAATACATCGGGCTGTTCGATTTCTGTCATCAAACCTGTGAGAGGCTTACCAGCCATAAACTCACGGATGCCACGCTCGGCAGTCTTCATCACGAGTTCAAAATAATCTTGCTCCTCAATAGAGAGTGTAAGACCAGGAAGCGAAATGAATGTGTCGCGTGCACGACATTTGAACCAAGGATAACCTGCAAGGAGATAACGATCATCGTTCTTCGTGCGGATATGAAATTGGTGTGCTGCATTTACCAAGCAATGGAAGAAGTTGTCGCGAGGACTACGCTCTGCCACTTCCTCATCAAAGAGTTTTTTTAATGCTGAAGGTTTGATGGAAGAAATAGCAGCAGAGAATACGATACTTTCACCCTTCTTGATAGGCATCTCGAAATATCCTGGAACATAAAGATCCTCAGTAGAAGCATAACCACGCTCCTGCTCCTTAGGATATTCTACGCCACGATACCAATCTGGATGGAATATGAATTCGTTCTTCTTGCTGAACTGCATATACAAATCTGGATAACCCTCGTACATGCAAGTTTTAATACCATTGTCTACAGGATAGAAGTCACGAGAGGCTACAGTATTTTCATGAGTGAATTGCCTTACGCTTCTGAAAGCGAGGAAAGGACGAAAACGGAGTGTTGTTGCAGAATGGGCATCAACGAGGGTGTAGCGAATAAGAATACGATCTTCGTAATGCTGGAAGACCACCTCTTTCTTAAGCAACACACCACCGACACGATAGATGGTTGTAGGGACTTTGTCACAATCGAACTCGCGAATGTACTTATGTCCCATAGGACTAAAGTTGTTGCCCTGATACTTATGCAAGCCAAGATTAAATTCTGCTCCATGCTGTACGACTGTAACATCAAGAGATGAAAGCAAAACATGATTATCGTCGTCAATTTCTGGAACAGGAACAACGAGTAAACCATGATACTTTCTGGTGTTGCAATCTACGATAGTAGAACAAGAATAGGCTCCCGAACGATTTGTACGTAACAATTCCTTCGGTAACGAGTCCTGCAAGTTAGTCATTAGAGCCTTTTCAAATCTAAGATAACTCATAGTTCTATTAAGGTTAGTTATATAAATATTATTGATTTATCGTTTCAAGGTCATGGCTTAAATCATACGATTATCTGCCATAGGCTTTATTTGGCTCAAAGTTAAACAAAAAAACTCAACCATACAAACTATTTCCCAACAATTTGTAAAAATAACGATAATTAAGGGAAGAGTGAAGAAGATAAGTGAAGAGTGAAGAACGAAGAGTGAAGAATCAAATAGCTATACTCAAATAATATAAACTAATTGATTCTTCACTCTTCGTTCTTCATTCTTCACTCTTCACTCTTCACTTAGAATCCTTTCCATCCAGGAATGATAAAGTTGAGAACTTCTTGCTCTACAGATATGCTAAACATACCCTTAGGAGTATTCATAAGTCTACCATCGATGCCCACCATGGCATTCTGTGTGTTTTCAAACACAATTTCCTGTGTGCGATAAGGATGCACACTCTTATGGTTGAGGAATTTACCACGAACGAACATATAGATACCTTCAAACAGCTGAGTCATCTCAGGGTGATAAACCACAGAGACATCAAGTAAACCATTGTAAGGCACAGCATTTGGAGTTTGACCATAACCTTGACAGTTGCCTACACACACGGTCATCACCTTACGCTTTATCTTATCGGTATTCAAACGAATAGACATTTTGTAGTCCATACGTTGGAACAACAACAATAGGAATGAAGACACAAAAGACAGCGTACGAGAACCAAACAGGTGGTGCGTCTTGCGTCTAAGGTTCATAATGGCAGCAATAAGACCAACATTCACACAATTGAGGAAATAGCGATGACAAGCCTCATCGTGCTTGTTAGTATAGCGAATACAGCCAAGGTCAATCTTTCTGATTCTGCGTTCTTTTATCCATCCGATAATCTTAGCATAATCATCTTCTTTATATTCCCAGAAGTGAGCAAAATCGTTCATCATACCATTAGGAATAACTCCCAACGCTATCTGATCGCGAATTTCTTTCTCAGTCTGCATCAAGCAGTTTACAGCATCATTCAAGGCAGAGTCGCCACCTATGATGACGATGGTCTTATATCCATTATTGATATACATCTTCACCAATCTTTCTACGCTCCCCGTGTTTTCGCTCTGCACATAGTCGTAGTCCACTTGCTGTTCCTTTAGGCATTGTTCTATCTTTGCCCATCTTTTGGCTGACGGCATCATCACTCCCACCTTAGGGCAATAAACGATACCCCATTTGCCATTTGCTTGATTTGTCATCATACTTGTGTGTATTGTTGATTGAGTTTCAAAATTAGGTCCACTTTCTCGTCCATAGGTAGTGTTGCGTCAATCCAATGAATCTTTGTTCCGCGACGCTCCATACCTCTAAACCATGTCATCTGTCGCTTAGCAAACTGATGAATAGCTATCTGGAGTTTAGAAAACATCTCTTCGAATGTAAGTTTACCTATAACATATTCTGTTACATATTTATATTCCAAGCCATAGTATATAAGGTCGTCAGGAGCTACTCCACTATCAAGTATAGAGCGAATCTCATCGACCATACCTTCGTCAAGGCGCTGACGCAGACGTTTTGTTATCTTCTGACGTCGCAACTCTCTGTCGATATCAACTCCTATCACTAAGGAATCTACAGACGGCATCTCGCGTTGTCCGAGATTATTCTCAAGATTATAAGTTTCTATCTCTATGGCTCTTATGGCACGCTGAGCAGTATCTACATCCGAATGATTGTGCATATTGCTACCAGTCTGCTGCTTGAGCGACTTTAGCATTTCTGTAAGTTCTGCGAGCGACTTACCTTCAAGGCTTTCTCTAAGTTGTGGATTTTGTGGCACAGGCGACAAAGCATAACCCTTAAGAACAGCCTCGATATACAAGCCTGTTCCGCCACATAATATTGGTTGCACACCACGCTTAGTGATGTCTTCGTATGCATCATTGAAATCTTGCTGATAACGGAATAGGTTGTATTTGGTGCCAGCATCAGCAATATCTATAATATGATAAGGTATCTGTTTGCCATCAACAACATAATCGGCAAGATCTTTACCTGTTCCAATATCCATATTGCGATACACCTGGCGAGAGTCGGCACTAATAATCTCGCCACCCATCACGGCAGCAAGATGAGCTGCAAGCGTAGTCTTTCCGCTTGCCGTAGGACCCAATATCGTTATCAACCTTTGTTTCATGTTGGCAAAGATACAAAATTTTCCGATATAGATAACCAAGAAAGAGAAAAAAAGGAGTTTGAAGCCACGAAATGAAGCTTCATACTCCTCTTTTACGCAAAAAAGCCTAGCATTTTGCAATGCTAGGCTATATTATTGTTGTGTAATCGCTTTAGCGGTATTACTTCAACTCTGCGAGGTACTTGATAGTACGAACCATCTGAGAAGTATAAGAGTTCTCATTGTCGTACCAAGAAACTACCTGTACCTGATATGTGTCGTCGTCGATCTTGCTAACCATTGTCTGAGTAGCATCGAAGAGAGAACCGAAACGCATACCGATGATATCAGAAGAAACGATCAACTCATCGTTGTAACCGAAGCTCTCGTTAGAAGCAGCCTTCATTGCAGCGTTGATACCCTCAACAGTTACGTCCTTACCCTTAACAACAGCTACGAGGATAGTTGTAGAACCTGTAGGAGTTGGAACGCGCTGTGCAGAACCGATCAACTTACCGTTCAACTCAGGGATTACGAGGCCGATAGCCTTAGCAGCACCTGTTGAGTTAGGAACGATGTTCTGAGCACCTGCACGTGAACGACGGAGGTCGCCCTTACGCTGAGGACCGTCAAGAATCATCTGGTCGCCTGTGTAAGCGTGGATTGTAGACATGATACCAGACTGGATAGCTGCGTACTTGTTCAAAGCGTAAGCCATAGGAGCCAAGCAGTTTGTTGTACAAGAAGCTGCAGAGATAACTGTATCTGCTGGAGTCAAAGTCTTGTGGTTTGTATTGTAAACGATAGTTGGGAGATCGTTACCTGCAGGAGCAGAGATAACTACCTTCTTAGCACCTGCTGTGAGGTGTGCAGAAGCCTTCTCCTTAGATGTATAGAAACCTGTGCACTCAAGTACTACGTCAACACCAAGCTCACCCCAAGGAAGCTCAGCTGCGTTTGGCTTAGCGTAGATAGTGATTTCCTTACCATCAACGATGATAGAGTTGTCTGTTGCCTCTACAGTGTGCTTGCCCTCACCGTACTTGCCAGCGAAGCCACCCTGAGCTGTATCATACTTAAGAAGGTGAGCCAACATTTTTGGAGATGTAAGGTCGTTGATTGCAACTACCTCATAACCCTCTGCCTCAAACATCTGACGGAAAGCCAGACGACCGATACGGCCGAAGCCGTTAATAGCAACTTTTGTCATTTTGTTTAATATTTAAATTAATGGTTGAAATAATTTTTACCCAAATTAACTATTTTGCAATTGCTATCGAACAGAAACATTCAAAAAGCAATACTTTTGAGCATTTTTTCTTATTTTCGAGCGCAAAGTTACAAATTATTTTCTATATTTGCATTCAAAAGATGTATTAAATAATATAAAAATATCATTAAGACTTAGGTTATATTGATATTCATATAAGCTTAAACAGTCATACTGACAACTCTATATTACAAACAGAAACATAAAAGCAAACACTAATGGGAAAATTTCTAAATGAATTCAAGGCATTTGCCGTTAAAGGCAACGCAGTAGACATGGCTGTCGGTGTAATTATCGGCGGTGCTTTCGGTAAGATTGTATCTTCTATCGTCGACGACATTATCATGCCTCCTATAGGCTGGCTTATTGGTGGTGTAAACTTCACCGACCTTAAGTTCACTCTACCTCAGGTAGAGATACCTGGCGTTGAAACTATGACTGCAGCCACCATCAACTATGGTAAATTCATTCAGACTCTGCTCGACTTCGTAATCATAGCATTCTGCGTTTTCATGCTCGTTAAGTTCATCAACAAATTAGCGCATAAGCAGAAAACTGAGGAGGCTACTAAGCCTGCTCCAAAGCCTGAGCCATCGGCAGAAGAGAAGCTATTGATGGAAATCCGCGATTTGCTAAAGAATAAGCAATAATAAGAACTTCCACATTTCTAACTAAGGTATACGTCTTTTAATATTAAAGGTGTATACCTTTTTTTATGCCTATACTTACATATAATTATGCGAATAGTCGTATCGGCTTATGCGACTGGTCGTATTTGCTTGTGCGAATAGTCGCATAAGCCTATGAGGATAGTCGCATAAAAAGCCTTGATTATTTTTATGAGAAAGCTATCTAATATAGTCTTTTGTCAGCATATCATAGTATAGAGCCTCAAGCTCTGCCGAACTGAGGTTTTCTACCGAATGAGTAATCATGCGTATCAACTCTTCTCTACGAAGATCGGAAGAGGTGGAACCGAAGGTTGTGTATGTCTTTGCCATAGTTTTTCGTGTTTTATAACTAATTGTAGTTGGATGTTCAACAATAGATGAAAGGATATTATTTATCTACATCGTAGCCAAAGAGTGCAAAGTCGCCTTTTGATGGATCATCGGGGAATACTTCAAGCATTATTTGGCGCAGCAATTCTACCGATTTCCATGTAGCCGTCTTCTGCGTCAAGAGTCCTAAGCGCGTAGACATCTGAAACACGTGTGTATCCATAGGAATATAAAGATTGCGCTTGTCGATGAAGTCAGCCCATAAGCCGAGGTCTACTGGCGAAGCATCACGAACCATCCATCGCATAAACATCACCGGACGTTTACACAACGACGACTTAGGCAACGGCACGATGCCTTTCATTCCTCTATCGGCAAACCAACGACCGAAAGCATCAAGCACCTGCACTACATCTGTATCTGCCAACGATTGTTTAGATGATGCTGCATGAGCAAACTCACCCAACGAGCCATATAATATAATAAGGTGGCGAAGTATACCAAAGAAAGAGTTCATCTTCTCATAGTCATAAAGGCGATAGAAACAGTCTTTGGTGGACGGAATATCATGGGCATATTCGCCTGACTTTATCCATTCATAGATATCGCCATTGGCAAAGTCGAGCAACTGCTGTATCTTTGGCAAAAACTGTTTGCGCGAACCATAGCTTAGGCACGAAGCCACAAAGGCTGTAGCTTCTTGGTTTTCGCGTCCCTCCACTTGGTGCATAAACCATGATGGGTCGCCATTTATAAAGTCGGAGGTTTCGTATCTTTCAGCCAACTCACGCAGCAAGTTGGCAGTATCATTATTTATCATGTGATGTTGCATTTATATAATGCAAAAGTAGCTTTTTATATCGACATCCACAAGTATATAGCAGCAAAAGCTGTCATTATAACGACATTATTTGTTTGGCTCAACATTTTTGTCTACTTTTGCAGAGCATCATTATAATAATGAGCTACATCTTTGAACCAAAATATCACATTAATCATGAACAACAACAGAATATGCAAGCTCTTCGGAATAGAACTTCCGATTGTGGCAGGAGGAATGGTTTGGTGTAGCGGTTGGCGACTGGCTGCTGCGGTAAGCAATGCAGGAGGCTTAGGACTCTTGGGTGCAGGCTCTATGCATCCCGACACTCTGCGCGAACATATCCGCAAGACTAAGGCTGCAACATCTAAGCCTTGGGGTGTTAACATACCGTTGATGTATCCTGATATGGAAAACTTATTGGATATCATCGTTGAAGAAGGCGTGAAGATAGTCTTCACTTCTGCTGGTAGTCCGAAGAAATACACCCAATGGTTTCATGAGCATGGCATATTGGTTGCACATGTAGTGTCGAGCAGCAAGTTTGCTAAAAAATGCGAAGAAGCTGGCGTAGATGCTATCGTTGCCGAAGGTTTCGAGGCTGGCGGACATAATGGTAGAGAGGAATCTACTACGATGACTCTTATTCCTCAGGTTCGCAAAGCCACTACCCTACCCCTTATTGCTGCTGGCGGTATTGCTTCAGGCCAGGCTATGGTAGCAGCAATGGCGCTTGGCGCAGAGGGAGTACAGATAGGTACAGCCTTTGCTTTAACCAAAGAGAGTAGCGCTGCGGAAGCTTTCAAATTGGCTTGTATATCTGCCAACGAAGGCGACACCATGTTATGTTTGAAGAAGATAGCTCCTTCGCGTCTACTTCGCAATCAACTATTCAATCGCATTGCCGAAGCTGAAGCTAATGGTGCTTCTGCCGACGAGTTGCGAGCATTGCTCGGAGAGAAGTCTACCAAGCGTGGTATCTTCGAGGGCGATATTGAGAATGGCGAGATAGAGATTGGTCAGATTGCATCAAGCATATCGTCGATAGATAGTGTGGCAGACTGTATGTCACGAATAATGAGAGAATATCAGGAAACTATAGATAGAATAAAAATGCTATAACGGCATTATTGAAAGGATTAAAAAAGAATAAAAACAATGAAAGTATTATTGGTAAATGGCAGTCAGCACAAGGATGGCTGCACTCACACAGCTCTTAGAGAAGTAGCAAGCGAGTTAGAACGCCTCGGCATCGAGACTGAGGATTTTTGGTGTGGCAACAAAGCAATAATGGGATGCATAGGTTGCGGCAAATGTAGCACTACAAAGCGTTGCTGGTATAACGACGATACCGTGAATGCCTTCCTTGATAAGGTGGGCGAAGTAGACGGTTTCGTATTTGGCACACCTGTACACTTTGCTGGTCCTTCAGGCTTCATCAAGCCATTCATGGATCGTGCATTCTGCTCTAAGCAAGCTTTGTTCTTCAATAAGCCTGCTGCAGTAGTTGTTAGCTGCCGTCGTGGTGGTGCACAAGGAGCTTTCGAGGATATCAACCGCTATTTCACTATCTCTAATATGCCTGTGGTATCGTCTAAATACTGGAATCAGGTACATGGCAACAAACCTGAGGAAGTGAAGCAAGACCTTGAGGGTATGCAGGTTATGCGCCAGTTGGGTCGCAACATGGCATGGCTACTGAAATGTATCGAAGCTGGTAAAAATGCAGGAGTAGAGCTCCCTGAGCACGAGGCTGCAGTAAAGACCAACTTCATAAGATAAATAGATTTCGCTATTTGCGAAGAATAATAAAAAAGGATAACACTTTCGGATATGGCAACCAATTCAAGATACCAAATTGACATGCTCAATGGGCCGCTGCTCAAGAAGATTATCATGCTTGCGCTACCTTTGGCAGCAAGCAGCTTGTTGCAGCAGTTGTTCAATTCTATCGATGTGGCGGTAGTGGGAAGATTTGCAAGTAGCCAGGCTTTGGCTGCTGTGGGCAGTAACACGCCTGTGATAAATCTTCTCATCAACCTCTTTGTGGGCATATCGATGGGTGCCAACGTGATAATATCCAACCATATAGGACAAAATGACAAGAAGAGCATTCAAGATGCTGTGAGCACCGTAGGCATGGTGGCTGTGGCGAGTGGACTGTTTCTTATGGTATTAGGAATATGTGTGGCTCGTCCTATCTTGGAATTGATGGATACACCACACGATGTTCTTGATATGGCAGTCACATATCTGCGCATATATTTCTTGGGCATTCCATTCTTCATGATATTCAATTTCGGCTCTGCCATATTCAGAAGTATGGGCGACACACGCCGACCATTATATATATTGGTGGTGGCAGGAATCGTGAATACCATCCTCAACCTTGTCCTCGTCATCGTTTTCCACATGAGTGTGGCAGGTGTGGCTATAGCTACTTCGATAGCTAATGCGGTGAGTGCAGGCTTGATAGTATACATGTTGTTGCACGAAAAAGAGCCTTATCAACTAAAGCGCCTACATATAGAATGGCGAGAGTTGAAGCGCATGTTGCAGATTGGCATACCGGCAGGAGTTCAGGGTATGGTATTCTCGTTGTCGAATGTTGTTGTGCAGACAGCCATCAACGGCTATGGCTATGGAGCAATAGCAGGTTCGGCTGCATCAATCAACTTCGAATACTATTGCTATTTCCTTATTGCAGCATTCAATGGTGCCGCAATCTCGTTTATAGGTCAAAACTATGGTGCCGGAAAGTTAGACCGTGTAAACCGTGTATTCTGGATTTGCTTAGGATTAGCAGCGTTGACTTGCGCTTTGGCAAACTGGTCGTTCACATGGCAGTATCACTATGTGCTGAGTCTATTCTCTACCGACCCTACGGTTATCGACTATGGCAACATAAGAATGCACACGGCTCTTGCCTTCCAGTTTATTGCTGCCACCTACGAGATTTCGGGCTCTGCAATGCGAGGTATGGGCAAGTCTGTTGAACCAACTATCATCACCATCATCGGCACATGTCTGCTTCGTATGGTATGGGTATTCATGATACTACCTCAATACAACGATTTCTTCCACCTTATGATGGTTTACCCTATATCATGGGCTATTACAGGCACATTGATGCTCATCCTGTATGCCGCTCATTGGCGAAAGGTAAAGAAGATGGCATTATAACTATTAAAACAACAAGGCAGATAACCCGCATGGATTATCTGCCTTATTTATATTATATAGGAAGAGTGAAAGGGTATAGAATTCTTCACTCTTCGTTCTTCACTCTTCACTTTTCTACTCCCACTCTATTGTTGAAGGTGGCTTTGAAGAGATATCATAGCATACGCGGTTTACGCCACGCACCTTGTTGATAATCTCGTTGCTAACCTTAGCCATAAAATCGTATGGAAGATGTGCCCAGTCAGCTGTCATTGCATCGGTAGATGTAACAGCACGCAAAGCAACTGGATGTTCGTATGTACGCTCATCGCCCATAACACCTACGCTACGAACTGTAGAGAGCAATACTGTACCAGCCTGCCAAATCTGATCGTAGAGCGAAACCTCTATCTCGCCATTCTGCATGTTGGCAGGAACGCCAGCTGCAAGAACCAAACGAGCTTCTTCGCCAGAAAGCTTAACCTTATAGTTGCGCAATCCGCGGATATAGATATCGTCAGCATCCTGAAGAATGCGAACCTTGTCAGGAGTGATATCGCCAAGAATACGAACAGCAAGACCTGGACCAGGGAAAGGATGACGTGTGATTAGATGCTCAGGCATACCCAAAGAGCGACCTACGCGACGAACCTCATCCTTGAACAACCATTTCAATGGCTCACAAAGTTGTAGGTGCATCTCCTTAGGAAGACCACCCACATTATGATGGCTCTTGATAACTTTTCCTGTGATATTCAAGCTTTCGATACGGTCTGGATAGATAGTGCCCTGTGCAAGCCACTTAGCACCCTCAATCTTCTTAGCCTCAGCATTGAAGACCTCTACGAAGTCGCGACCGATAATCTTACGCTTCTGCTCAGGATCGGTTACACCAGCAAGGTCAGCAAAGAACTTCTCGCTTGCATCTACACCAATAACATTCAAGCCCAAGCACTCATAGTCGTGCATAACATCACGGAACTCGTTCTTGCGCAACATGCCATGGTCGACAAAGATACAGGTAAGGTTCTTGCCAATTGCACGATGAAGCAATACTGCTGCTACTGATGAGTCTACACCACCAGAAAGACCGAGAATAACCTTATCATCGCCAAGCTGAGCCTTAAGTTCTGCTACTGTTGTGTCAACGAAAGAGTCTGCGCTCCAGCTCTGCTCAGAACCACAGATACCTACAACGAAGTTCTTCAACAACTGTGTGCCCTGTACTGTGTGGAACACCTCTGGATGGAACTGTACTGCCCATACATCCTTACCATTAGTATAGCTGGCATATTTTACATCGGCAGTAGAAGCAATACACTTGAATCCCTCAGGGATTGCGGTAATGGTATCACCATGACTCATCCAAACCTGCGAATTGTCATCAAAACCAAGGAAGAGAGGATTTGTCTTGTCTACAGTTTGAAGATGAGCACGACCATACTCGCGAGAGTCTGCCTTCTCAACCTTTCCACCAAGAGAATGAGATATAAACTGTGCACCATAGCAGATGCCAAGAACAGGCAAACGACCCATAAAACGAGAGAGGTCTACCTTGAAAGCCTCAGGGTCGTGAACTGAATATGGCGAACCGCTAAGAATAACACCTATCACGTCGCTGTCATCTTCGGGATACTTGTTGTAAGGAAGTATCTCGCAGAAGGTATCGAGCTCACGCACACGGCGTCCGATGAGCTGTGTGGTCTGTGAACCGAAATCGAGAATGATAATTTTCTGTTGCATGTTCTATTATTATATATTGATTGTCTATTAATTCTAATTTGCTTTGTCGTCGTAGCCTTAAACCTTTTTATATAACTCCTTCAAGAAATCTTCGGCTTCGCAAATAGTCTCAGCCTTGCCTACATCCATAAGCCTTAGGCCTTCGGCTTTATGCCCAATAATATTTGCTTTGCCACATTCACGAATATAGAAGTCCATGATACCGAATTTCTCGGGATATGATGCCATCATCGGGAATAGGCGTGGGGAAATAATATGGATACCAGCAAATGCAAGTTTGCTATAAGCATCAGCACCATTAGCTATTGCCTTTTCGCCCTTCACCTCCTTGGTTTCGATATTCGTCCATCCATTCATACGCATATCATCATCAAAGAGCAGATATCGTTTTGTCTTTCTTTCGCTGACGAGCAATGTTGCATCGTTATCAGAATTAGAAAGATAAAAATCACGGAGGTCTACGTTGCTCAATATGTCAACGTTGTGAATAAGAATAGGAGTTTCGGGAGAAAAGAAATGTGAAGCTTTGCGTATGCCACCACCAGTATCAAGTAGCATAGCTGTTTCGTCGCTGATATGAATATCCAAACCAAAGTTGTCGTTAGCTTTAAGATAATCCACAATCTGCGAGGCAAAATGATGCACATTTACCACAATATTGGTAAATCCTGCCGATTTCAAATTAAGTATTACATGTTTCAAAAGCGGCTCACCCCCTACCCTTACCAAAGCCTTTGGCATAGTATCTGTAAGAGGTTTAAGACGTGTACCGAGCCCTGCGGCAAAAATCATTGCTTGCATCATGCTGCAAAGTTAGTGCAAAAGAATGGAATAACAAAACAATTACGAAGTTTTGTTTTGATTATTCCTGAGTGCAGCCTAACTTATCCAAAGTTAGTGCAAAATTTCGATTAAGTGAAAAGAATGCAAATATATTTGTATTCTTGAGCGTTAGAAATTTATTTAAAAGAATGGAATAACAAAACAATTACGAAGTTTTGTTATTCCATTCCACATATTACTCAGCTTCCAGCACTTGTTGGATATTCTGTTCACGATGGCATATTCTTACTTCTATACCAAACTTTTCATGAAGATGCTCTGCAAGATGTTGAGCAGAATACACACTACGATGCTGACCACCAGTACATCCGAACGAGAACATCAGCGAAGTGAAACCACGTTGGATATATCTCCTTACGTGGGCATCAGCGAGTTTATATACACTATCAAGGAAAGTCAATATCTCGCCATCATCTTCGAGGAAGCGGATAACAGGTTCATCCAAGCCAGTCAACTTCTTATATGGTTCATAGCGTCCAGGGTTATGAGTGCTACGGCAGTCGAAAACATATCCTCCTCCATTGCCGCTCTCATCCTCTGGAATACCTTTTCTAAATGAGAAGCTAAACACTCTCACCACCAGCGGACCTTTGCCATCATATTTAGAGAATGTAGCAGGACCATCCAAAGGGTTAGCCTTATATATATTACTATCTGTTGTCTTATATCCATCGGCTCTACTTGCTGCCGTCTGCTGGATATGAGCAAACTGTGGCAGTTCGGTAAGTCGCTTGAGCATATCCATCATATATGGATAAGGGAATACCGATTCGCCCATTGCTATCAAGTCGCGAAGGTTGTCCATAGCAGGCGGAATGCTATCTAAGAAATGCTTCTTACGCTCAAAATATCCACGGAATCCATAAGCACCAAGCACCTGCAAGGTACGGAACAATACAAATAATGACAATCGCTCTACGAAATGTCGTACCGATGGTACCTCGATATAATTCTTCAGCGAGTTATAATATTCCCAAACGAGTTCGCGACGAAGCTTATAAGGATATTTTGCCGATGCCTGCCATAGGAACGAAGCAAGGTCGTAATAATAAGGACCTTTGCGACCGCCCTGAAAATCAATAAAATATGGTTTTCCATTAGCATCAAGCATCACGTTGCGAGCTTGGAAGTCGCGATATAGGAAACAATCATCATTCTCTGATGTAAGGTCTTTAGCAAAAAGTCGGAAGTTGGCTTCAAGCTTTAGTTCATGGAAGTCAAGACCCGTAGCTTTCAAGAAGCAATACTTGAAATAGTTAAGGTCGAAGAGCACACTATCTTGGTCGAACTCAGGCTGTGGATAGCAATTGCTCCAGTCCATGCCGCGTGCACCTTCTATTTGTATGCGAGGCAACTCACGGATAGTATTTATCAATAGCTGTTTTTCGAGTTTGTTATATCGTCCGCCTGCCTCACGTCCACCACTTATAGCATCAAAGAGTGATGTATGTCCAAGGTCCGTTTGCAAATAGCAAAGTTCATCATCGCTAACTTTTAGCAATGTTGGCACAGGCAATTTGCATTCTGTGAAATGACGACACATGTAGATGAAAGCATGATTTTCGTCGCGACTTGTACCAACGACACCCACTATGCTCTCTCCATTTTCGTCAAACAAGCGATAATACTGTCTGTTGCTTCCTGCCATCGGAAGCTTCTCTATACTAGTAGGCTCTGCGCCTTTCCACTCCTTATATAATTGTATAAGTTTTTGCATGATGCTTTAAATTATTTTGCGATAGTACAAATATACTACTATGCAAAGGTAATATAACTTGAAGACAATACAAAATAAAAGCATTTATTTTGATACAAAAAAAAATCGGATGTCTCACGACAACCGATTTTCAAAAAACAAACTACTTAAAAACTAATCTACTAAAACAAATCAAATTTCGTTATCTAATCTCTTTTTAGAGAAGCGATATTATCCTTTTCTTGCTGCAAAGGTAGCACCTTTATTCTTAACTACCAAATAATTACATATTAATTTATATGTCTTACGATTAAAATTATTTAAAAAGGAGATAATCTCTTGCGAGACTATCTCCTTTTCCTGACTTCGTCACTCAAAAAACATACATTTTATAACTTGTTGATAAACAA
>ERZ1034976.607-NODE-607-length-32900-cov-13.681352_pt1 | contig 32900 bp, 53 predicted proteins | sample MGYA00520623_ERZ1034976 | MGnify/ENA primary metagenome ERZ1034976 (study PRJEB33766, sample SAMN09781774) | gut metagenome | biome: gut microbiome | host: Homo sapiens | place: Madagascar | study: EMG produced TPA metagenomics assembly of the PRJNA485056 data... | reverse complement strand
GAAGATCGGCAGTTCCGGCGATGCCGCGAAGATCGGCAGTTCCGGCTATGCCGCGCAGATCGGCAGTTCCGGCTATGCCGCGCAGATCGGCAGTTCCGGCGATGCCGCGAAGATCGGCAGTTCCGGCGATGCCGCGAAGATCGGCAGTTCCGGCTATGCCGCGCAGATCGGCAGTTCCGGCTATGCCGCGCAGATCGGCAGCTCCGGCGATGCCGCGCAGATCGGCAGCTCCGGCAGATACGCGCAGATCGGCAGCTCCGGCGATGGCGCAAGAATTGTGATCGAGAATGTCCACGGCGTCGCGGCGGCTATCGGAAAGCGCGGGAAGATCAAGGCTCCCGTTGGCGCATGGTGTACTCTCGCCGAGTACGGCGAATGGGACGGCGTTGGATACCCTTGCATCTGCGTTAAGTCGTATCAGGTGGACGGCGAGATCATCAAGGCGGATGTTCTTTACACTCTCCGCGACGGAGAGATCGTAGAGGCGGAAGAATGAACCGAGAAGTAATGTTCAGTTCCGCCACTGACGAATGGGCGACGCCGCAGGAGTTCTTTGATGAGTTGAACGAAGAGTTCCATTTCACGCTCGACCCAGCGGCGAACGAAGAAAACCACAAATGCGAGACGTTCTTCACGAAGGAGCAAAACGGGCTCACCTGTCGGTGGGGGGGACACACGGTGTTCTGCAATCCCCCTTACGGGCGCGAGATTGGAAAGTGGGTGCAGAAAGCGTTGGTGGAACATAAGACGAACGGAAACACCGTAGTCATGCTGCTCCCGGCTCGGACGGATACCCGCTGGTTTCACGAGTTCATCTACGGCAAAGCCGAGATTCGTTTTGTTCGCGGGCGTCTGAAATTCGGAAACGCAACAAACAGCGCACCGTTTCCGAGCATGGTCGTCATCTGGGGAGGTGATATCCGATGACTTACATCGGTATAGACCCCGGCAAGAACGGCGGCCTTGCCATTCTGCAAGGGGAGGAAGTCCAGACGTTTCGGTATGACCGCGATACCTACCGCTGTGTTTTATCCGATCTGCGCGGCGAAAAGGCGGTGTGCTGCCTGGAGCACGTCGGCGTGATGCCGAAGAACGGAAGCGTGTCCATGTTCCACTTCGGGGAAAACTTCGGCTGGCTGCAGGGGACATTGGAGGCGTTTGGCGTCCCTTACGAGCTGGTAAAACCGCAGAAGTGGAAGAAGGAATTTTCCGTCACCGCCGACAAGAACACGTCCATCGAGGTCTGCAAGCGGCTCTTCCCCGGCGTGAAGCTCATCCCGGCGAGATGCCGCAAGGAGAATGACAATTTGGCGGAGGCGCTTTTGCTTGCCGAATACGCGAGGAGGCATTTCCGGTGAAACGAATTGACCTGACCGGGCAGCGCTTCGGACGCCTGACGGTCATACGATACGACCACTCCGAGCACGACGGCGCTCACTGGCTCTGCAAATGCGATTGCGGAAAAGAAAAGGTTGCCGCCGGGTATTCTCTGCGGAGCGGGAAAACAAAATCCTGCGGCTGCCTGAATTACGAGGCTTCAATGGCAAAGCTCGAAAAGGCAAGGGCGGCTATAAAGGCACGACCGAGAAAAGACCTGACAGGTCAGCGGTTCGGGCGGCTTGTTATCCTCGGCCTTGCCGATGTGCCGGACAGGAAGGGCTTCATTTTCTGGCGCGTCCGCTGCGACTGCGGAACGGAAAAGATCATCATGCAGAACAACATCATTTACGGGCAGACGCGATCCTGCGGCTGTCTCGCAAACGAAATGAGATCGGCCAGAGCCGAACACATGAGGCAGGGCAGAAAGCCGAAAAAAGCGCCTGCGGAAGTCAAGAAGCCGAAAAGCGAGAAAACCGCCGCCCGCAAGGTTTACCCGACAAGAACCGCCGCAGAGTTTTTCCGCTTCTCCAAAGCGCACGGATGCAGCGTGTGCGCGGATAGGAAGGACTGCGACATGACATTCTGCAAATACGAAAAGGAGCTGATTACATGACCTACAAAGAAGCAAAAGACATTCTCCGCGTCGCCGCTGCCGAAGTTGAATGGAACTGCCCGCTGGACTATACGGAGGCGTTCAAGAAAGCGGAAGAGGCGCTGGACAAGCAGATTCCGAAAAAGCCGACCAGCGGCGTTGACAGGACATGGGGAACGCCTACGAAAGAAGCAATTTGTCCCGCATGTGATTACGCCCTTGGGCATTGGGAATTTATCGGCGGCGGTAAGAAAATCACATACTGCGAGCATTGCGGACAGGCGATTGATTGGGAGGGCTGACAATGGCTGAATACACAGAACACGATATTTTCCGCTCGGCTATTGACACTTACGGCGCGGTTATGCAGATCACCGTGGCGTTTGAGGAAATGAGCGAGCTGCAAAAGGAGCTTTGCAAGTACCTCCGCGGCAGAGGATCGCAGGAAAACATCGCCGAAGAGATCGCCGACGTGGAGATCATGATGGAACAAATGAAAATGCTTTTTAACTGCGAAACTGTCGTTCTTCAAGTGCGGGAGAAAAAGATTAAGCGGCTGAAAGAAAGGATGGAACAGAATGGCTGAATACATAGAACGCGAAGCGGCGATGACAACGCCGGTTTTGCCCAAAGAATACCGCAAATATCAGACGGACAACCTTGATGACGCTTATGAACAAGGCTGGATGGATGCACTCGACAATTTGAAAAACGCGCCCGCCGTCTCCGTCCCGCAATGGATCAGCGTCAATGACAGGCTGCCGGACGTGGCTGGTATGTACATCGTTACGGCTTGTGACGAGTGGTGTTCGCATGGAGAAGGAATCTGGTATGACACGGTTGTTGTAGTTGCTGAATATTCCGGCGGTTGCTGGAATTGGAACGACAACGGGACAGATTACGACATAGACGACCTTGTTACTCATTGGATGCCGCTTCCCGAACCGCCGAAAGGAGATGCGGATAATGGATGAATACCTTTCGCGGCACGAAGCAATAAGAGCTGTGCAGCTTTCTTACGGCAACTATGAAGCGACACGAAAAGCAATCTTTGAACTACCCGCCGCCGACGTTGCACCTGTACGGCATGGGCGGTGGAAGTACAACACCGATTTCCAAGTTTGGAACTGCTCCGAGTGTGGCGAAAATCCGCATAAGGGCACTGGAGTTGTCGTCGTAGAGGAAAACCTACCCGCCTACTGTCCCCATTGTGGCGCAAGAATGAATGGTGTGGAATGAACGACTGCGAATCCTGCATCCACTACCCGCCGAGCGCTTCGGACGGAAAGCCCTGCTGCTTCTGCGAAACGACAGACCCGCTGCTGAATTGCTATCAGAGAAAGGACGATAAAGCGAATGACGAACCTTGAGAAGATCAAGAGAATGAGCGTTGACGAAATGGCAGGCGTTTTAATCTTAGCTGCACGGGCGCAGGATTGCATTGTCCCGGCAAATACGAATTGTTACAAATGCGCGTTTTTTGAGCTGTGTATGTTGGGCGAAAATGCGGCATATACGGACATAAAAAAATGGCTTGAAAGCGAGGTAAAGGATGATGCATAAACCCTGCTACGGCAAATGTCCCCGCTGTGTGTGGCGGTGGAATGGGGGGTGTAGTGAATGGCAATGACGGATTTGGAACAGACAGCAATGGAACGGCTGCGTCTTGCGTCGTCAATGTCGCTGAAACTGTATAAGCAGCCGCTACTTCTGACCGACAGCGGCGGAAAAGACAGCGCCGTAATCTGTAAGCTCGCCGAAAATGCCGGAATCCCGTTTGAAATTTGCCATTCGCATACGACAGCAGACGCGCCAGAGACGGTATATCATGTGCGAAAACGCGCCAAAGAGTACGAAGAAAAAGGCATCAAGTACACGATAATTCTTCCGACATATCAAAGCAAACGCACTTCGATGTGGGATTTGATTCCGAAGAAACTCATGCCGCCGACGCGAGTTGTGCGATACTGCTGCGCGGTATTGAAAGAAACGGCAGGCAAAGGTCGATTTGTCGTCACGGGTGTTCGGTGGGCAGAATCTGTCAAAAGAGCGGCAAACCGCGGGGCGCTGGAAGTACAAGCCGCTGACCCGAAGAAAAAGCTCATTTTGAACAACGACAACGAGGAAGACCGACAGCTTTTTGAAAATTGTCAGATGAAAGGCAAGCGGGTTTGCAATCCCATCATTGATTGGACGGATCGGGATGTGTGGGATTATCTTACCGATCAAAAGGTTGAGACGAACCCGCTTTACAACGAGGGATTCTGCCGTGTTGGCTGCATCGGATGTCCAGTGGCTAGGAAAGCCCGTTACGCAGAGTTTGCCCGATGGCCCGGTTTTCAGCGCAATTACATCCGAGCGTTTGACCGGATGCTTGAAGCACGAAAAGCCCGCGGGAAGGCCGATAACCCGCGCTGGGGAACGACCGGCGAAGATGTGTTTCACTGGTGGATGGAGGACGGCGTTCTTCCGGGACAAGCAAACATTTGGGAGGACTACGAAAATGCGCTTGATTGATGCAAAAGCCGAAGAATCGCAGGTCAAGACCGCATTCAAATACAATCCGGTCATTATGGGGCAGTTCTTACGTTGGATAAGGATGCAGGACACAGTTGCCGCCGTCCCCGTCTCCGAACTTCTTTCACTCCGCGACAACCTGTACGAAGATAATCTTATCACAATGCGAGGACTGCGCGATCTCAACATGCTGATCGCCAAATATGAAGGAGGGAAAGACCGTGGCACGAATAATTGACGCAGATTCGTTTCTCGTAACCTTACAAAAGACCGACCGCGACGTTTGCCCGACGCAAGAGGTATGGGGGTATTCCTATCCGCTCCTTGCTGATTTGATCGAAGACGCGCCTACCATAGAGCGCCGCCCAACCCGCAGCCAGTTTAAGCGCATGGCGGTGCAGCTTGGGTATGAGGCGGTGATCCATTGCCGAGAGTGCAAGCATTATCGGAACCATCCGAACGGGCTATGCTACGCGCACACAGAACCGGACGATAACGAGAGAGGTTACAAAGGCGAGACGGTATGCGTTGAACCGGAGGACTTTTGCAGCTACGGAGAAAGGAAAGAAAATGATGACGCTTGAAAATGCAATAAAAACGCTTGACGATGTTATCCCGCCGCACACGCATAGAACGGTAGACCGGGAACATATGCCGATTGCCCTTGCGTGGGAAGCGGTAAAGAACGAGCTTGAAAACCGTGTTCCCGTGGTGCGGTGCGAGGATTGCAAACACCACGAGGACGAGCAACCGGGAATGGTCTGGTGCCCTTACAATATCGGATCGTGGGTAGAAAATGGCTTCTTTTGTGCCTACGGAGAAAGGAGAACTGATGAGAATGAACCGCTGGGAACATGACGTGTTTCTGGAATACGCGCCTTTGCTGGGACTGCGAGGACGATTGCCCCGGGGAGCTGAGCTGCGCCAAACTTGCCGAGCATATTGTCGAGGAAAAGGAGGCCGCACGCGATGAGCAGTAAATCCAAGCGTAAGCCGAAAGACGTCTCCATGCACAAGGCCGTGTCTATCGCCATGACGATCTTCGTCTGGGCGTGGATGTCCTGCTTCAATCCTACGCAGGAGGACGTGAACCGCATGTCCGACGAGGTGCGCAACATCCGCGAGAGCGTGAACAGCAAGAGCCTCAACATCTGGGAAGTCAGAGACGCCATAAAGGACGAGTTTGGTTGGGAAATATAAACAGACCCGCCGTAAATAAAAACGCGGCACAGCGTGTTTAACATTAAATGACGAGGTGAGAAAGTGAACGAACTCTGGAAAATGAAATGCAAGGCCGACCTCTTCAACCTACGAAAAAACGAGGCGGCGATATTGTCCATACCGGAAGAGATCGACATGGAGCGCGACCGCATGACATCCATTAAAAGCGCATCCACGGGAACGGCCCCGGTGCAGGGCGGCGGCACGTCGTACGAGGAACGTATGAACAACAGCATCTGCCTGATCGATCTATTGTCCGACAATCTCCGCATTGCAGAATCGGAGGTGCGCCTGACGAAGAAAGCCCTTGCCACGCTGACAGACGAGGAACGGCGAATCCTTGAAGTTCTGTACATCGACAGACAGAAGAGAGGCGCGGAACGGCTGTGCCAAGAGCTTGCCATAGCCGAGGAAGCGACGGTATGGAAGCGAGCAATGCGTGCGCTGGGAAACTACTGCGCCGCCCGGTACAGCTCCGCGGCAATCTGATGGAAGTTTCGAGACAGTAACTTTTCAAAAATCCGTGGTATAATAGTAACATCCAAAGCCACGCAGAGACGCCGGACGATCACCGAGCGCCAAAGCGTGGCTTTTTGTTTTGGGCGAAGCCGAAAGGCGGGAAAGCCGTACGCGGCGGAGGGGGCGGCGGAGATGGAAGTAATCACACTGCGGCTGGACGAGATAAAGCCGTATGCCAACAACACAAAAGAGCATCCGCAAGAGCAGATCGACGAGATCAAGGAATCCATCGCTCGGTATGGTATGAACGACCCTATCGCTGTATGGGGCAAATCTAACACCATTGTAGAGGGGCACGGGAGATTTGAAGCCCTGCGGCAGATGGGAATAAAAGAAGCACCGTGCATACGGCTCGACCATCTGAGCGACAAGCAGCGCCGGGAGTATACCATAGCCCATAACAAAACCACGATGGACAGCGGCTTTGACAAGAATATGTTGTCCTTGGAGCTTCCCGACCTTAATCTCTGCTTTCTTGGCTATGTAGACGAACCAGAAGAAGAGGACGATGGATATTACGGCGACGAGCGCGAAAAGACATACAGCAAAATGAACCTCCGCGATTATGACGCGAAACGCGCCGACGGTAAATGGGATATGCCAATTCTTAAAGCGACAGACCACATACCGGAAGATTTGATCTCGTTCAACTATATGCTCACAAGCAAGGACTACGAAAAGGGCATACACTTCTATATCGACGATTACCAATTTGAGCGGGTCTGGACAACGCCCGACAAGTACATTGATAAACTTGGTATGTTCGATTGTGTTCTCACGCCGGACTTTTCGCTCTATCTGGATATGCCGTTTGCCATGCAGATATGGAATGTGTACCGCTCCCGGCTGATCGGACAGATCATGCAGGACGCGGGCATAACGGTCATACCAACGCTGCAATGGGCAGATGAACGGAGCTTCGATTTCGTCTTTGACGGCATAGAGCCGGACGGTGTAATTTCCGTTAGCACGATAGGCGTCAAGCGTGATAAAAACGCCGGTAGTATATGGTTTGCTGGTATGGATGAGGCAATAAAACGGTTGAGGCCGTCGCACGTCGTATGTTATGGCGGCGATATAGGATATAAATTCCCATGTAGCGTGAGTTACATTGCAAACCACAACACGGAGAGATTCGGAGGATAAAGCTGATGGGCGGACGTGGAGCAAGAAGCGGCGTATCAAAAGGCGGTGCGCCAAGCCTTGATAACAATCTTATACGCAGGGCAAACGCCGCAAGTTTCGCAGTAGACGCCGGAGACGCAACAAAGCGGGAATACACGCGGAATGTCGAGACCATAAAAGGGCTTGGGTTTGACGAGGCCGAAACGAAAGCCGCGTATAAAGAGCTTCACCGTCTGACGACCGATCAGCTTAGAGCAGAATCGCAGAGTGTCAGCCCTTATACTTCCGGTGTAGCGCGATTCAACCGCGCACAGGTGCAGAAGAACGCACAGAAAGCCGTTGACAAACGTGCAGCCGTCAACTCTTATATGAACAGCTTGAAAGATAAGGCGAAAAAAGCGCAGAAACAGAAAGAAACAAATACGCTTTCTTCGGCGCTCAAGAGCGCAATGAGTAGCGGAAAACTTGAGGTGACAGTAAACGGCAAGACGTATTACCGAACACGTAAAAACTCTGCAACATGGAGAGTTAGATGATGGGCAGCAGAGGTGCAGCAAGCGGCACAGGAAAGCACCCATATGGCAGCGAGTACAAAACGATATTGCAGGATGGAAACATTAAGTTTGTAAAATACCAGCTTTCCGGCAGTGCAACAGCTCCGCTTGAGACGCAGACGAGAAGACGCATATACGTTACGGTTAACAGGCTGGATGTAATAAAATTTATTTCTTTTTACGACAAAGAGAACAAACGATATAAAACGATTGACCTTAATGGGCAACCGCACTTTATCGATGGCAAGAGCGAAAAAGAGCATACACACTACGGTTACATCCATGATGAACATGGAACCAAGAAACTGAGCGCCAAAGAAAAGAAGCTGGTTGACAGGGTAAAAAGCGTGTGGAATAATAGAAGCGGCAAGTAGTAGTTTACGAGTGAAAACGCCGCGAAAGCGGAGATGGCGGTTGAAATCCGCCCGCTTGCCATTTTATTTAATTTAATAGCAATCGTCGTTTTGATAATTCAGAACGGCGAATTTTATTTTACAAAGGATGTGGCAAAATGGGAGGGCGTGGGGCGTCAAGCGGGATTTCTCCGAAGCGCGATGAAGTAGAATACACACCGTATAAACACGGACAAATCACACGAAAAGAAGCGGGGACGATTTACAAAGCGATAAAAGACGGGGAGATAACGGCAAAGCCGGAAACGACGAAAGCGCTTTACAGTGCCACAGACGCTTACATTCGTTATGCTGATTCTCGGTACAGCCAAGACCGCCTGTATTACGATCTCGTATACAGCGCTACAAGACACTTGCTCAACGGTAGGACGAAAGAAGCGCAAAAAGACCTTAAATGGTGGGAAGACAGAAACATAGACGCGGCGACAAAGAAATCGCCGTGGTACAAGTACAAAAAATAACAGTATGGCCGCGTTAAGCGGCTTTTTCATTTTCAAGGGAGGGAGGGTATGCCACGAAAGGGCAAAGAAAACCTTGTCCCATTGGACAAACGAACAAAGGAAGAGCAAAGGAAGATCGCGCAAAAAGGCGGTATAGCCTCCGGGGAAGCTCGCAGGGCTAATAAAAGCCTTGCATCTCTCGCAAAGTCGATAGCGCAGCAGCCCGCGCCGGAAAAGCTCAAAAGTCAGATCATGCGCGCCGGTCTCGCAATTGATGACGAGGACATGACATGTAATGCAGCTATTGTAGCTGGCGTATACGGCAAGGCGATAAGCGGCGATGACAGAGCCGTTGACCGGTGGGAAAACTGGACAAACGACGCGGCGGCAGAGGATAAGCCGTGCAGGATTCCTGCCGAGCTTATCGGCAAGGCATTTGTGGACATCAACCGACATATCGAGCCGAACAGGGATTACATCTTTGACGGTGGTCGTGCCGGTCTGAAATCGTCCTTTATATCACTCAAAGTCCCGGAGCTTGTGGAAAACAATCCGATGATGCACGCCTGCATCGTCCGCAAGCAGACGAACACGCTGAAAGATAGCGTTTATTCGCAAATCCAATGGGCTATCAATGAGCTTGGTATAGCGGGAGACTTTGATTTTAAGGTTTCGCCTCTTGAAATCACGCTAAAAAAGACCGGGCAGAAAATCTATTTCCGTGGGTGCGACGATCCGGTAAAACTGAAATCCATAAAGCCACCGTTTGGTCATATCGGTATTCTGTGGGTGGAAGAGCTTGACCAGCTCGCAGGAGCTGCGGAGCTGCGAAGCGTAAAGCAATCCATTCTCCGCGGCGGTGTTGATTCCTATTTCTTTGCGTCCTATAACCCGCCGAAGAGCCGCGCCAATTGGGTCAATCAGCAGATGCTTGAGCCGAACGAAAACCGGGTGCGGCATCACTCGACGTACCTTGAAGCGCCCCCCGAATGGCTTGGCACGGTGTTTCTCAACGACGCAGAACATCTCAAAGATGTCAACCCGTCGGCATACGAGCATGAATATCTCGGCGTACCAAACGGCGACGGCGGAAACGTATTTGACAACATCACAGCGCGGGCGATCACGGATGACGAGATAGCGCGATTCGACCGGATATATCAGGGCGTTGACTGGGGATATTACCCCGACATATTCGCTTTCGTGCGCGTACATTACGACGTTGCGCGGGAGACGATTTATTTTATAGACGAGCACTGCAACAACAAAACCAGCAATGCAGATAATGCCGCGTGGATAATGGAACGCGGGTATAACGATGCGTTTATAACGTGCGACAGCGCCGAACCGAAAAGTGTTGCAGACTTCCGTTCATGCGGATTGCACGCGCAAGCGGCGCAGAAAGGCCCCGGAAGCGTCGAATACGGCATGAAGTGGTTGCAAAGCCGCAGACTTGTTATTGACCCGCAGCGCACCCCGACGGTATATAAGGAGTTTGTAAACTATGAATTTGACAGGGATAAAGACGGTAATGTTATCAGCGGGTATCCGGATAAGGATAATCACACCATTGACAGTACAAGATACGCCCTTGAACGGGTATATAGAAAGTTTGGTAATAGGGCATGAGTGATATTTACAGTTTTCTCCGCGAAAAGGGATTTGACGTTGTGCAACCGTCGATCTATGACGCTATCAAAAGCTGGCGTTCGTGGTATGACGGGAAAGTCAAAGATTTCCACAATTACCGAGTATTTAACGGGCAAACGAACGTTGACTGCAACCGTATGTCGCTTGGTATGGCAAAAAGGGTTTGCGAGGATTGGGCGAATCTGCTCGAAAACGAAAAAACGCTGATAACGTTAGAAAAGCCGGAAGAGCAGGAGTTTTTTGATTCTGTTTGCGCTGCAAACAATTTCGAGGTTAAGATCAGCGAAATGCAGGAGCTTAAATCCGCGCTTGGCACGGCGGCGTATGTGCTGCGCGTCGAGGGCGCGGAGATCGACCCGGAAACCGGAGAGATCGGCGGGAATGCCGACGGCATCAAAATTGATTACATCACGGCAGATCGCATTTACCCGCTTTCGTGGAGAAATCGCGTGGTACGGGAATGCGCTTTTCTCTCCAAAGTGACAGATGGAGAGAATGAGTATTTCTATATCCAGATTCACCATCTGAAAAGCGGCGTGTACTATATCGAAAACTACCTTGTTACGGCCAAAGGCTACGATGAAGTGCCGCTGTCCTCCGTCAGAGGGTTTGAAACGGTACAACCTTCGATCAATACGGGAAGCGATAAGCCGCAGTTCGTCATTGACCGGCTGAACATCGTAAACAATCTTGATATCAATTCCCCGATGGGCGTATCGGTGTTTGCAAACAGCATCGACCAGCTCAAAGGCTGCGATATTGTTTATGATTCGTATATCAACGAGTTTATTCTTGGCAAAAAGAGAATATTCGTGAAGCCGGAGGCGGCGAAGAACGTAAAAGGTGAGCCGATATTCGACCCAAATGATACGACATATTACGTTCTGCCGGAGGACGGAGACCCGACATTACTGCTTAAAGAAAGCGACATGACGCTCCGAGTTGCCGAGCACAACACGGCCATGCAGGATGTTTTGAACGTCCTATCAAGCAAGTGCGGATTCGGTGAGAACTATTACCGTTATGACAGAGGAAGCGTGTCCACAGCTACGCAGATCATATCCGAAAACTCCACCATGTACAAAACCATGGTGAAGCACGAAAAGATTCTCCGAAGCGTGTTTATCGACCTTGCGCGGATCATTCTCCAGCTGGGCAATACATACATGGGCGGTGGCTTCAACGAGAACGTAGAGGTAACCGTAAAGTTCGATGACAGCATCATTATTGACACGGAATCAGCGCGGGCGCAAGACCGCCTTGATGTTTCCATGGGTGTTATGGGGCTTGTGGAATACCGTATGAAATGGTACGGCGAAGATGAAACGACCGCCGCAAAAATGCTTCCGAAGATGGAGAGCCTTGTTTCGGGTGATGCGTAATGCGTTACCCGATTACACCGGAGTTCATGTACTCACTTCCCTTGCCGCTGATTTATCTTTTCCAGCGTTTGGAAGAACAGATATTGGAAGATATATGCTCCCGTATCGCCGTGACAGGAGAAATGACGGAGACGGCAATAGAGCATATACGGGCTTTGCAGCGGCGGGGGTATGATTACAAGAAAATCAACGAGTATATCCGAAAGACCCTAAAGCTCACGCAGAGCGAGTTTGACGCCGTATGGAACAAGGCCGTTCAACGAAACCAGCAGTATTTTGATACGCTGATCGACGACAACCTCATTCTCGGTGAAAACAACTTCAATGCCGACCTGTTCATGCAGGAAATCAACGCCATTGAGATGCAGACGCTCGGAGAGCTGACGAACATTACCCGAAGCATGGGCTTTGCGTACCGAGCGCCGGACGGCACGGTAAAGGTCGATGATATAGGAAGAATGTACCAGCGCGTGCTTGACGACGCCTTGATGCGCGTGGAGAGCGGGCAGAGCTATAACGCGGCGATCCGTGACGCAACGAAGATGCTGACGGACAGCGGCTTGCAGTACGTTGACTATGAAAGCGGCTGGCATAACCGCGTTGACGTTGCCGCCCGCAGAGCCGTTATGACGGGCGTTACCCAGCTTTCCCGGCAGTACACGGAGCAGACGGCGACGTTGCTTGACACGCCATACAGGGAGGTTACGGCGCACCGCGGAGCGCGTGACGGAGAGGGTAAAACGCCATGGGCGAGCCACAAGAAATGGCAGGGGCGCGTTTATTCCGTCCGCACCGGCGATATTTACCCGTCTATATATGAGGTCTGCGGTCTTGACGAGGTGGACGGCTTGTGTGGCGCTAACTGCCGCCATATGTACCATATCTGGATCGAGGGCGTTTCCGAGCGGACATACACCGATGAGGAACTAGAGAACATCGACCCGCCGCCTTTTGAGTTTGAGGGCAAGCAATACACATTTTACGAGGCAACGCAAAAGCAAAGACAGGTTGAAGCGTCCATGCGTAAAGTTAAACGTGAGCTGATAGCCGCTAAAGGACGCGGAGACGATGAGGAGTATACGACCAAGGCTGTACGGTATCGTCGTCTCAACGAGGAATACGAGGCTTTCAGCAAGGCGGCAGGACTGCGGCCGCAGCGGGAGCGCGGGAATATTGCGGAGTTCGGCGCGGATGCTGCAAGAGAAACAAATCGTGCATACCGAGAGCTTGTCAAAAAGGCTGAGGGGATGTATGATACAGGCAGCGAGAACGGAAACGTTGATGCATATCTCCGCGATCTTCCCATCCGGCGCAGGATTCAGAACGAATACTCGCACGAGATGAACGTCGGGCAGCAGAACAAACATTATCCCGGTACGAACGAGTACAATATGTACGTCCAGAAACAACAAAAGCTCGGTTTGTACGGTCCGAGTATCGTTACGGTTACGCAGGACGAACTGAAAGAGCTTTTCAATCAGTATTCGAGTACCGGAATCATCATGCGAGACGAAAAAATAGGTAGATGGAAAGAAGCAGAGTTGATTACGACCAATGATAAGATTATCGGGCAAACAGTAGATTTGCAAACCGGAGAAAAAATCGACACGTCTTGTTTTACGATTCATTACAGCCGTAAAAAGGGCTGGCACATCGTTCCCGCTTACGCTGACAACAAAGGGAGGAAAGATTCTTATGTACAGCATCAATGAGCTGCTCGCATACAACTGCAAAGATGTCTTGGTGGAAACAAAAACCGGGCACAAATACAAAGGCCGCTGTCATGTCTACTGTGAGTTCGGCGAGGATGAGGACACGCCGGAAGAGTACATCACTATAAATGGCGGGCTATGTATCGACGCAGCTGACATATTCAAAATTACAGAGAATTAAGCATCGTGTAAAAACACGGTGCTTTTTCTATACCTATTCTTCAAAAGCATAACAGAGAGCGCCGCCTGACCTTGTGGCGGGTACAGAAATAACGGTCTTGCTTTGGCAGAGGTTTCCTTCCTTTCCTTCTGTCTTGCCCCTGCGGAGGGGGATACAAATACCGCGCCGCTACTGCTCAACAGCGGCCATGCATATATAAAAGCGTGACAGAGAGTGCCGCCCGGCGAGGGGAGGACGGCATATAAACAGACCCCAACGAAAAAAGCTGTTTGCGGGAACAGAGCAAATCCGCGCCGCCACTACTCATTGGCGGTCACGCATTTATGGCGCAAATGGGAACACGGACGGGCGAGGTCGGAAAGGCTCCCGACGCTCCCGCGAGGGAATCTGAGATGCAGGATACGCCGCACTGCCGTTGCTGGTTCGATTCCAGTTTGCGCCGCCAACTAAGGCGTCATTAAATCGTGCAAGAGCGCACGACGTGGTTGCTCGCCGTGGCACCGGGCGCTTATGGCTCGGCGCGGTTGACGCGGGAGGGAACGCCCGCACGAGCCGCAATTTAATAAAACATTCAAGGAGTTTGTCTCAACGGAGATAGGCTCCTTTTTTGTTTGCCGACGGGCGTTAAGCGGAATTACGCCGACGGGCGGAAAACGGAGGATTTTTACCAATGGATGAGACTATGGCGAACGGAAACGCAACCGAAAATAGCGGAGAAACCAGCACCACTACTGAGCGAACGTTTACTCAGGCAGAGGTTGACAAGATCATTGACAAACGTCTGAAGCGCGAGCGGGAGGGTATGCCTACTCCGGAGGAGCTTACCAAATTCCGCGACTGGCAGAAAGCGCAGGAGACCGAGGCCGACAAGATCAAGACGCTTACCGACGATAACGGAAAGCTGAAAAAGACGCTCGATGAGCTGACCGCAAAAAACACGCAGTATGAGCGCGAAAAGTATCTCACTGGCAAGGGCGTTAAGGCGGATGACATTGATTACTATGTCTTCAAAATCTCGCAGAAAGTGTCCGATGATGTGACATTCGAGGCGGCAGCGGATGAATTTCTCAAGGATTACAAGCCGCGCCGCGCCCGTGTAGACACCGGCGCTTCTCTCGAAAGCGGCGGCGGCGGAATGACGCGCAAGCAGATTCTTGATATCAAGGACGCAACGGCGCGGCAGAAAGCCATTGCCGAAAACTACGAACTTTTTATGAAAGGGTGATTTTTTAAATGGCTAAGGACAACCTTACCAAAACTACTGACATCAAAGTGAATCCGCGTGAGGTCGATTTCGTCACGCGATTCAGCCGCAACTGGGAGCATCTGCGCGACATTCTCGGCATTATGCGCCCCATCAAGAAAGCCCCCGGCACGGTGCTCAAGTCCAAGTATGCGACGCTTACGCTTCAGGACGGCAACATCGGTGAGGGCGAGGAAATCCCGTACAGCAAGGCGGAGATCAAGACCAAGGATTACGCCACCATCACCATTGAGAAGTACGCGAAGGGCGTTTCTATCGAGGCGATCAAGGATTACGGCTACGACGTCGCGGTACAGATGACCGATGACGAGTTCCTGTTCCAGCTTCAGTCTAACGTTACCAACCGCTTCTATAAGTATCTCAACAGCGGCGAGCTTGCCTCCGAAGAGACCACCTGGCAGAAAGCGCTTGCCATGGCGATGGGTCAGGTGCTAAACAAGTTCAAGCTGATGCATCGCACCGCTACCCGCGTTGTCGGCTTTGTCAACGTGCTTGATCTCTACGACTATCTCGGCGGCGCGCAGATCACGGTACAGAGCGAGTTCGGTTTCAACTATATCAAGAACTTTATGGGCTATGATACCGTGTTCCTGCTCTCTGAGGATGAGATTCATCGCGGTCGTGTTATCGCTACGCCGGTTGAGAACATTGTCATGTACTATGTTGACCCCGCAGACAGCGATTTTGCCCGCGCCGGTCTTGAGTTCACTGTCGACGGCGAAACCCCGCTGCTCGGCTTCCATACGCAGGGCAATTACAGCACCGCTGTTTCCGAAGCGTTCGCTATTATGGGCGTGACACTGTTCGCCGAGTATATCGACGGTATCGCGGTTATCGACGTTGATGCTACGCCGACGCTTGGCACTCTTACGGTGCAGTCTGCGGCTGGTACGGATTCCGGAACGACGGCGCTCACCATTACCCCGGTAAAAGAAAAGGCCACCAACGTATACAAGTACAAACTCGGCGCGAGCGCGGAGACTGTCACCTACGGCCAGAACGTGAAGAACTGGACGGCGTGGGACGGCCACAGCGACATCAACGCGACTGCTGGACAGAAGATCACGGTTGTTGAGGCGGACAGCACCTTTAAGGCGCAGAACGCCGGTAACGCTACGGTCTCCGTCAAGACCTGATAAACCGGAGGGGCGCAGATGTACGCAACATACACGTTTTACACCGATACTTATTTCGGTAGCGCCCTGACGGAACAGGAGTTTGCCCGCGCAGCAACGCGGGCAAGCTCCTTTATCGACTATTACACGATAGGCAAGGCGAAGGATTATCCGGACGATGACAACGCGCTTGCGATGTGCTGTTGTGCTCTGGCGGAACAGTATCAAATTATTGAGAACGCCAAATCGCAGAGCATGAGCGGCGGTGAGGTCAAGAGCCAGACCGTAGGCGCGTGGAGCAAAACATACGCAAGTGGCGTAGAGACGGCGGAAGCTGCCCGGAAAACGCTGGAAGATATCGCTATGGACTATCTGGCATGGACGGGGCTTTTGTACAGAGGAGGGCAGCGCTGTGTTCCCACATGTTGTGACTGTCTTTAACTCCTACGAGGACGACGACCTAAAGATACACAACAGCATCACCATCCTGCGCGGTGTGCTGCTTGACGTGTCCAAGGGAACGAACGTTGCAAAGACGGGGCTTGCCGACGCTGACGCCGCTACTCTTTACATCCCCTTTTCCGTTGATGCGGTCAGCACGACAGGCGACAAGAAAACGTATGTCGAGCCGAAAGCGTTCTATGCGGCAGAGAATCAACAGGGCTTGTGGACGCTGGATAGCGGCGGACATAGCAATTCCACGTCCACCTACTTTGTCAAAGGCGAGGTTTCCGAAATGATGAGCCTTGCGCAGCTGCAAGAGAAATACGACTATGCGTTTGACGTGAGCACGGTTGATGTCCGTGATTTCGGCGGCGACATGATGCATTGGCAGGTCGGTGGCAAATGAGGATCACGCTAAAGATCAAGACCGTGAGCGGGGAAGACTTCAAATCCGCCTGTAAAGCGGCGGAGGTCGTAGTTGCAACGCAAGCGCTGAAAGACACGATTCCTTTTGTCCCTGCGCTGACGGGCGTTTTTTCAAACATGGCTCGGACGGATGGAAACGAGATCGTCTATACCGGCGACCAAGCCCGATATCTGTACGAAGGCAAGGTCATGGTTGACGCCGCCACTGGTAAAGGCCCAATGAACATACCGGATGTAGGGCTGCGCTGGCACAAGGGCGCAACGCTCACTCCGACGGCGAAAGACCTTGTTTTTACGACGGACATGCACCCGCAAGCTCAATCCCATTGGATGGACGCATCTTACAAGAAAAACGGCGACAAGTGGGCGCGTGTCGCAGAAAAGGCGGTGATCTCGTCCCTTGGATGAACAGAAACCTAAAACCTTAGTGTCTGCGGAAGAAAATGCAGACGTGAGCCGTGCCGTTCGGCAATGGCTGAATGCGTATCCGGATAAGCCGCTTTCCAAGCTCGACTTTGAATGGTTGGGCGAGAAAAGCGGTTTATGCATATCTACCATTCAGGCGGCGTACAAAACCAAGCAGTTTATCGACGGATCGTATCAAGCGCAGTATCAGTTCAAACTTATTTATCGCGTACCGGCGAAGAACGCCGACGAGAGAATGAGCGCGGACGAGGTGCTGGATGCATACGGCGCGTGGGCGGAGGCGAATGCGGATAGCCTGACGATTGCGGACGGTATCCGCGTGCGCAAAGTCAAACGAGACACGGCAGCGGCTCTTTTTGCCAGATACGAAGGAGACGTAGAGGATCACCAGATCCTCTTAACTTTAATTTACGAGGTGATTTAACGAATGGCTGAATACACGTTTACCACTACTGCGGGGCAGACTGTGGCGCGTGAGCTGCTTCTCGCTTATCTGAATACCGGCACGAGTTCCGCTCCTGTTTGGTCGGTGATCGGCAAGCGCGTGGAGGACAGCTCCGAGGAATACGACTGGTCTACCGAGAGCAAGAAAGACATTCTCGGCGACACCTACGGCACGATGAAGAAGCCTGTCATTACGCAGTCTTTCGAGCCGTGCGAGCTTGACAGCGGCGACGCGGCGCAGCAGAAGATTTGGAAGCTCGCCGTTGTCGATCAGGACGCTATGGCGCTTGCGGCTATGGATATGCTCATCGTCCACACTTACGCTGGCTTTGCCGAGCGCTACGAGGCGTGCATGGTCGAGGTCACTGGTCTCGGTGGCGAGGGCGGCGGCAGCGTCGGTATGCCCATTAACGTAACCTACGGCGGCACGCGCACGAAGGGCACGGCCACGAAGGGCACTAGCGGCGCTATCGAGTTTACGCCGGAGACCTGAATTTTTGGAGGTTAAGCAATGCTTGAACTTAGACATGATACCGGAGTACAGGAAATCTCCATCAACGGAAAGGTGACGGTGTTGCTCAACCTCACCGACATTGATTTTATCGAGCGCGTTTTTAATGCGTTTGACGCGATGGACAAGCAGCAGGACAAATACCAGGCGATGCTCGCTGGGGAGAACGACGCGAAGAAAATCTTTGGTGCCGCCCGTGCGATGGACGTGGAGATGAGAGAGCTTATCAACGGGCTTTTTGGCTTTGATGTTTGCACTCCCCTGTATGGCGCGATGAACACCTATGCGATGGCGGATGGTCTGCCCGTGTGGTGCAACCTGATGCTCTGCCTCATCGACAACATGAACGATACCTTTACGGCGGAAAAGAAAAAGACGAATCCGAAGCTGCAAAAGTATCTCGCAAAATTCAAGAAATGATCTACTCCCTGCCGATGTCGCTTGCCGTCGGCGGTGCAGACCACGCGATACGCTCGGACTACAGGGTTATTCTCGACCTCATAGAGGTTCTGAATGACCCTGATTTTTCCGATGCGGACAAGGCAGAGGCGACAATACAGACGATTTTCCCCGATTGGGAAAAACTGACGGACTATTCGGAGGCATTGGAGAAGTGCTTCTGGTTTATCGATCTCGGACAGCCGCACGGGAAGAAATCCGCCCGCCTTGTGGATTGGGAAAAGGACTTCCCGTATATCGTCGCGCCGGTCAACCGTGTGCTCGGCTACGAATGCCGCTCGGTCGAATATCTACACTGGTGGACATTCATGGGTGCGTACATGGAGATCGGCGGGGACTGCGCATTCTCGCAGATCGTGTCGCTGCGCTCGAAACTTGCCAAAGGCAAAAAGCTTGAAAAATACGAGCGGGAATGGCTGCGGCAGAATCGGGATCTGGTAACGCTCCCGACGAAGTACACGGCAGAGGATGAAGAAATGTTGAAGAAATGGACGTGATGCGATGGCGACAGAACTTAGATTCCCGGTAGAAATCGACGCCGGGCAAGCCGCCAAAGAATTGGATAAGCTCCAACGCGACATGGACAGGCTCAAAAAGAACATAGAGAGCGGCGAGGCGAAACGCGCACCCATCGTTGAACAGCTCAAGCAGGCGCAGAACGAGGCGGCGCAGACCTATGATAAGGTCGAAAAGCTAAAATCCTCATTGGCCGAGAGCGAGGCAAAAACCGCAATTAACGCCAACGCTGATCCGCAGACATGGATCGAAGAGACCCAGCGGCAGGCGGAAATCAAAGCGCAGCTTTCCGAACAGGAAAAGATTCTCGCGGCGAAAGAGAAAGCCGCACAGCGGCTTGAAGCGCAGGACGCGAAAATCGTTGACAAACTGAAACAGCAGACAGCGGAGCTGGAAGAACAGAAAAAAAGAGCCGGGGAGCTGACGCAGACAATTACCGATGCGTCCAAAGGCGCTGACATCAAGGCCGCAATGGAGGGGGCGCAGCAGTCCATCAAAAGCGGCATGAAGAATCTGCTCAAATATGGCATTGGTATCCGCTCACTGTTCGTTCTTTTCCGAAAGCTAAAGCAATACACCATTGAAGCGGTAAAGGCTTATGCCGAGAACGACCCGGAGACGAAGAAAAGCATTAACGAACTGAAAGCGTCTTTGCAGGGGCTAAAGGCCTCATGGGGCGCTGCGTTTGCTCCAATTCTTACTGCGGTTATCCCGGTATTGCAGACGCTCATTGGCTGGATCACAAAGGCTGTGGACGCTATCGCGGCGTTCTTTGCGGCTCTTAGTGGGAAAAGCACATTCAAGCGGGCCATAACCAACACGGGAAAGTTGAGCGACAATCTATCCTCCGGCGCTGGCGCTGCAAAGGAAATGAAAAAGCAGCTCATGGGCATTGATACGCTGACCATTGCGCAGGATCCGTCCTCCGGTGGCGGCGGCGGGGGCGGTTCCGGCAGCGGGATCAAGTACGAAGATGTAGCGATCAGCGACAAGATCAAGAACAACCTCGGCCTTATTAAAAACCTGTTGGAGGGCATCGCGGCTCTTGTGATTGGTCTTGCTTTCGGAAAAACTGCCGGTGCAATTGCGCTTATTGTTTTTGGTGTCATTGACTTGGTTGGCGCGTTCAAGGACTTCATAGAAACAGGGGAACTGACAAAGGATACTTGCGCAAGGATGGCAACAGGATTCCTCAAAATAGGGATTCCCCTTGCTCTTCTCACCGGATCATGGATACCGCTTGCAATCGGCGCGTTCCTTGCTCTCGGTGCATTCCTTTCCGGTTGGTGGGACGACATTACCGCGTTTTTCGACAAGATCAGCGGCATAGTAAACGGGTGGTTCGACAATGCGCTGAAAACGCTTTCCGAAAAGGGCAACGTCCTTTCGCAAGTATTCATTCTGCTTTACGGCGTCGTTCAGTATTCTTTTAACAATATCGTCGGCGCTATTCGAACGGCATTGTCACTTATAAAGGCAATCTTTGAAACGCTGGCCGCTGTTGTATACGGTTTCGCCACCGGCGATTGGTCGGCGGCGCTTGACAAGATCAAGAGCGCATGGATCGACGTCTGGGTTGAAATCAAACACTGGGGCGCGTCCCTTATCAACAGTATCCTTGGCACTGTGGAAGCGTTTGTAAACGGCGTTATTACGATGTTCAATAACCTCGTCGGGGCGTTCAGCAACGTTTTGCAATTCTTCGGCGGCGGCGGTATAAACTGGCGGGCAAGCTCTGTATCTATTCCGCGTCTTGCCAAGGGCGGCATCGTAAAAAAGGGCACTCCGTTTATTGCCGGTGAAGATGGATCGGAGGCCGTCATTCCGCTTGAGAGAAACACACAGTGGGTGTCGATGGTCGCGGACGGCATCGTTGGCCGTATGACGGATAAGTTTGCCGGTTTGAGCATGAAAATGCCCGCCGTTGCTATGGGCGGTGTAGTGCCGCCTAATGCGTTTTCCTCCGGGTATGGGTATGGTATATCCCCAGAGTTGGAAAGTAAGCTGGACGCGCTTCTCGACCGTTTAACGTTGCGAGGCAACGAACAAATCAAACCGAGCGACGTTTACCTTGATAAGCGCAAGGTCGGCGAGATCATGTACACCTACGCCGAGGAACGGAACAGGGGGCGCGGCAAATGAAACTGATTGTCAACGGCGTTGATATGCTTCCCTATCTTGACGGCGGCGGGTACACCGTGACCAGAGAGGACGGCGACAGCTCGGACGCAGGGCGCACGATGGACTACACCATGCACCGGGCGCGGATCGCAACAAAATTCCGCATTGATGCGACGTTTAAACCCCTGTACACCAAGGACGCAGAAATCGTTCTCCCTGCGCTTATGCCGGAGTACGTCGAAGTCACCTACACGAACCCGTGGTTAACGGGTACGCAAGTCACGACGATGTACAACAGCACAGGAAAAGCCACAGTCGATACATCTTTCGGTGATGGGAAAGAACGCTGGAACATTGATGCGCTCGCCCTTGTGGAGAGATAGCCATGCAGAACACAAGCGCAACATACAAGGAAATCGTCGCCGGTACGCATTGGTTCGAGACCAAGCTCGTCATCGGCGACGAGTTTTATTTGATCGACGAGCACGCCGATTATATCACGTTTGGCGGGACGAGGATTTTCTACGATTCGGATTCCGGCGGATACGGCGGGAACATGCTTAAAGAGATCAAGACCACGCAGCACCTTTTCACGGACGACAAGCCGATGGTCGGGTGCTGTGTAGCCGCGGAAATCGATGTCACGATGGTAAAGCCGACGGCGACGATCAAGAGAATGTCCTCCATCAAGCCGTTTATCCGTGCTGTGAATGACATGAAGGAAAGTGAATGGCTACCAAAGGGCGTGTTTTATATCGATACGCGCTCCGATGGGGAGAGCACGGACGAGATCGTATTCCACGGATACGACGCGATGTTAAAGGCCGAGAACGATTTCACCGTGAATGTGGACATCGGCGAATGGCCCAAAACGGACATTGACGTTGTAAGCCTTATTGCTGGGCATATGGGCGTGGAGGTCGATCCACGCACGTTTGACATCATGCAGCGTGGGTATCCGGTGCAGTATCCCGGCGGATACGCTATGAGGGAAATCCTCGGATATATCGCGGCAATGTACGCGGGAAATTTCGCCATGTCGGACGATGGAAAGCTCCGTCTTGTCCGGCTAAATGAGATCGGCATCGAGACACACTATCTCGTGGATACCGCCGGATATGCCCTAACGTTCGGAGGTGACAGGATCCTTGTCTGAATCGGTTTTTATTGGTCGAAGCGCCTCCGGGTACACGACCACGCCGGAGCTGCCGAAATACACCAAAGTCCGCATTAACGTTGACGACGATTCCTGCTATGAGGCCGGTATCGGGGATAATGTCTTAGAGCTTGACTGCCCGTGGGGTTCTCAACAGATGGCGAATGACATCTTAGAGAGCATCGGGGAGTTTGTCTATCGTCCGTATGACACGGAATGGGCAAAGCTTGATCCTGCGGCGGAGCTTGGAGACGGCGTCACGATCAACGGCGTTTTCTCTGGCATCTATGTCAACGAAACGAATTTCTCCACGCTGATGGCGGCGCGTATCTCCGCACCGCAGGAAAAAGCGGTTGACCATGAGTACCCCTATAAATCACCGACCGACCGGAAGACCACCCGGCAGTTTGCCGAGACGCGGGCAAGTCTTAGAGTTAATGCCGCGAGCATTCAAGCGGAGGTCACGGCCAGAGAAGCGAGCGAAACGGAAATGCGGGCGGCTTTGGAACTGCACGCGCAGGAGATCGCTGCGAGAGTGACGAAGACCGGCGGCAATTCCGCCTCTTTTGGTTGGTCTTTGACGGCGGACGGGTTTGTTCTGGAAAGCTCCGGGCAGGAAGTGTTCAGGGCAACGAAAGACGGCGTAGACATCACCGGCAAGATAACGGCAACATCCGGGTTCATCGGAAGCAAAGACAGCGGGTTCACCATTACGCAGAACGCCATATATAACAAGTTGTCGGAACTGTACGGGACGGTGGACGGTGTGTACATCGGAGCGGACGGTATAGCCCTCGGCGGCGGTAAATTCCGAGTAAACAGTTACGGTCAATTGTATGCAACGGACGGAACGTTTACCGGAAATGTCTATGCCAACCGGATACAGACCGGCGGCGACGCCGGAACAATCCAAGGCAGCCAGATAGGGTCTGGAACAATCACGACGGCGAATACCAATGGATACTTAAACGGCGGCGTTGCAAACGGGTATTTTGCTGGGGATGTTTTTTCCGGTGCTGCAACAGCGGCGGCGATGAACGCCTCCGCGGGATCCTTTTCTACCAACAAGGCTTTTCGCCTTTACGGGAAAACGGTAGTTGATAGCTCTTATACATTTACTGTTAACGGTGTAACACACCAGATCAAAGGATTGCGGCTCATTTAAGGAGGAAAAAGTGGACAAAATTATTTTTATGGACGGAAGTGAATACCCTTGCGCGTTCTGCGGCATTGCTACGGTTGGGCTGCTGTATGTCACGCTGACCGGCCTTTCATTCGTGGAAGCGGCGGCGATCTTCGGAGATGAGAAGAAAACGGCGAAAATCCGCTATGTAGCCGCAAACGGAGATGAGACGGTATTCGAGCATTACACTAAGTTTGAATATCTTGTCAATGAAACCGGCGGACAGCGTGCGGCGCTGCGGCAGAAGTACGCCAGCGAGGTTTAAGCATGGAAGAACTGAACAAAATCAAGGAGCTTCTCGGTACTCTCCGCGTCGATGGATGGGAGAATTTCGAGAAGCTCGTTTACATTAAGCTGCTTATTGAGAAATTGATGGCGGCGGAAACGAAGGAGGGCTAATCCTTGGCGGACAAAACAGTAGGCGAGCTTCCGAGAGCATCAACCGTAACAACGACAGACCTGTTTGTAATGGAGCAGGCGGGACAGGCAAAGTCTTTGACCGGACAGGTGCTTATCAACGACCTTGCAACGGCTCTTGACGGGCACGGCGGCATTAAGAGCATTACCCTAAATGATGACTATACCCTGACGTTCATCATGTCTGACGATACGGAGGTAAAAACTACTTCGGTACGCGGCGCGACCGGCGCGAAGGGCGACAAGGGAACGGATGGTCGGGCAATTACAAGCGTTGCGAAAATCAGCACGTCCGGTCTCGTGGACACTTACAAGATTTCGTTCTCGGACAACACAAGCACCAACTTTACAGTGACCAACGGCTCATCCATCAAGAGCATTGCAAAGACGGCAACGAACGGCTTGACTGACACTTACACCGTTACGCTCACGGACGGAACGACCTCCACGTTCAACGTAAAGAACGGCAACGGTATAGCGTCCATCACGCTGCAAAGCGGCACGCACGCCGCCGGTACGACGGACACATACAAAATTACGTTCGACAATGGGGAGTTTACCACATTTTCCGTCTATAACGGCATGAACGGCTCCGGCTCTGTCGTGTCAGTGAACACGAAATCGCCGGACGCCTCCGGCAATGTGACGTTAACCGGCGACGATATCCCCGTTAGCGCCTCGGACGCTAAGACGATACCGGAGGCAATCGCCAGTGCTGTGAACGCAACGGACAGCGGGAACGGGAACATCGTTGTTGCAGGAGCGGCGGCGCAAACGGCGATGCGCTTTCTGCAAAGCATCATTTTCCCCGGACTTGACTACAAGTTCATTAACCCGCTGCACAACGGGACGTATGCAGACCCGTACGGAATAAAAGTCGGAAGCGGCACGTCTCTGGTTGATGCGATCAACGCATTGACAGAGCCTGGCATTTATACTGTATACCAGAACAGGGCGTCAACGGACGCACCGGCTGCGGCTGTTGCAGCATCATCTTCGCTTCGAGGAATTGTCTGCCTTTCCCAGATAAACAAGCATTATGCGTTTATCTTTATGGTAGATCAGAATAGCAACTTCTATATTCAGTATGTTCAAAACGATGTTGGCGGCGGCTGGAAACAGATGCTTCCGGATGGAGCGGGCGTAATAACGGAATCGAAGATCGCCAACGGCGCGGTAGGCACAGCGAATCTCGGCGGCAAGGTCGTTACGGCGGAGAAGATCGCGGACAAGACGGTCGGCGCGGGCCAGCTTGCCGACGACATCCCCTACACCAAGTTCGGCATTGCCGCCGATCAGGTGCGGCACATTTACGCCGGAACGACGGAGCCGGGCGCCGAGCTCGGCGTGGACGGGGATATCTATCTCATGTATTCGGAGTGAGGTGATCTGAATGGCATGGTCACAGACAGCGCCGGAGCTCCCGAGCGGCAGCGCTTGGGAGCAGGAAAAGAGCATTTCGGGATGGTCAAACCACTGGAACTTTACCGGAAAGCTCTATATCGCCCGTTTGAATGGCAGGCAGTTTGCTGTTAAAGCAGAGCTGACGAGCGCAAACGGCACCTACGGGACGTATTACCCGCCGTCCAACTGGAAGCTCCGGTGCGATGTCGGCGGCGTTGCGGGAACAGAGGACACGTCCTTCGGCGTAACCAAGGGAACGACCACATTCTACTTCGTCGGCGAAGCAGGAGAGGGTGCAAATATCACCGCAAATGTCGGCGGTGTTGACGCCGCGGTCGCCGTCCAAACCGCGACCTTTACCGCGCCTGCGTTGTTCGGCGCTACGGTTTACGTGAAAATTGGCGGCGGATGGAAGCCCGCGCAGGTCAAGGTCAAGGTCGGCGGCGTCTGGAAAGACGCCGTGGCAAAAATCAAGGTCGGAGGGACATGGAAATGAACGGTATTGACGTTTCCGAGCATCAGGGCGATTTCGATTTCACGCCGTACAAGGATGGCTTCGTCATCATCCGCGGCGGCTACGGCATCCGAAATGCCGACAAATGGGCGGAGCGCAACATTGCCAAATGCGACGCGCTCGGTATCCCGTGGGGCATCTACTGGTACAGCTATGCGCTGAATGTGCAGACAGCCAAAATGGAGGCGGAGCGGTGTCTGCGCTTTCTCAATGGCCGGAAGCCCCGGCTCGGCGTGTGGTTCGACATGGAGGATGCGGACGGGTACAAGGCATATAACGGCTTCCCGTCTAACGAGACGATCACCGCGATGTGCAAGACCTTCTGCGCAGCCATGGAAGCGGCCGGGAACAGGACTGGTGTGTATGCCTCGCAGAGTTGGTTCGACGAGCACATCGGGGATACCGGGTACGACAAGTGGATCGCCGCGTGGGGCTGGAATGACGGGGAGCATTATCCCGATCTGTCTGGGAAATGCATCTTTCACCAGTACCGCGGGGAGCCGCTTGACCTTGATATCATGCATGTGCCGCTTTCGTACTTCGGGGAGCGGGAGGAGCAGAGCCCCTCCCCTACGGATCCCGATGGGAAAGACGGGATGACCGTGAGCATTCCGGCGATGGCGCAGGAGGTGCTCGACGGAAAGTGGGGCAACGGCGAGGAGCGAAAGCAGAAGCTCGGCGCGTGGTTTTACGATCTCGTGCAGGGCGAAGTGAACCGTATCCTCGGAGTAAAGTAGGAGAAATAAATGGAAATCATAAAGGCAATTATCACCGCATGCGGCGGGGCTGCCGTTGCTGGCATCTTCTCGCTGATCCTTGCCAACCGTAAGAACAACAACGAGATCGTGAAGCGTTTGGACGCCCTTGACGGCAAGCTCGTAAAGCACATCGAGGACGACGCTGCGTGCCGCGCTGACGAGGCGCGAAGCCGCATCCTCCGCTTTGGCGATGAGGTGCGGCAAGGCGTATTACACACCGCCGAGCATTGGGCGGACGTTCTCCGGGACGTTGACCGATACGAGGACTACTGCTCCGGCCACCCGCTATACGAAAACAACCGCGCCGCAAACACCATCCAGCATCTTAACAGCGTCTACGCCGGGCATCTCAAGAAAAACGATTTTTTGAAGTAAGGAGAATTTGCAATGAACGAGATTATCACTACCTACGGCATGGAAATCATCAAGTACATCATCCTCGCCATCTGCGGCATTGCCGCGTCTTACGCCGCGAAGCTGTACGAAAAGTACGTCAACACCGATACCAAGCGCAAGGTAGCGGCAACTACCGTTGCGTACATTGAACAGGTGTATAAGGATATCCACGGTGACGAGAAACTGTCCCGCGCCATGGCTGTCGCTGCCTCCATGCTCGAACGGAAGGGCATCAAAACCACGGAGGACGAGCTTAAGGTGTTGCTTGAGGCCGCCGTTAAGGAAATGAACGATAAGTTCAACGCCGCCTGACGGAAAATTTAAAGCCTTGTAAACCGACACTACGGAAATGAAAGAATCCGTAAAAACGTTCTGCCGCATCAATGGCGTCGAGGCGTCTGAAAGCCTCGCAGAGACACTTTTTAACGCATATATGGAGAGTGTAGCCGATGACGACAGAGAGCCTCCTACGGAGTTTAACAACGCCGGGGACAAAGAACAAGCTGCAATTCCCGCGCGAGCTGCGCGAACAGTTTGAGCGGGACTGCGGCTTTACCGACGAGGAATTAAAAATTTTCCGCCTGCGGGCAAAGGGCATGAGCATTTTGCAAATCTCCTTCGCCATGCAGACGGACACGGAATTATACGGCACAGAGAAAGTCGAGCGCCGTATACGGGCGATCAAGGACAAGATCGCCGCTGCAATCGAATGATGGGTTTCTGATGGATTATTGAGGGCTAACCGATGGGTTAGCCCTCTTTTTTTATGCGACAATGGGGGCAGAAAGGACGTGAAGCAATGGAAAACTACTACCAGCAGCCACAGCAGTTTTACGGCGGATATCAGCGACCGCAGCCCGTGCAGCAGATTGCTCCCGGATACGTCTGCAAGCCGGTCACGAGCCGCGAAGAGGCTATTGCCACAAGCACGGACTACTTTTCGCTCGGTGTCGTCATGCCGGACATCGGGCACGGAATGATCTACCTGAAACGCTTCAACCAGCAGACGGGCGCATCGGATTTCTTTGACTTCAAACTGTTTACGCCTGAACAAGCCCCGACGGTAGAGTACGCCACGAAAGCCGACCTTGACGCGCTGCGGGCGGAGCTGACAGCGAAAAAGCGCCGGAGGGTAGAAGACGATGATGAATAATCCGCTTTTCAATTTGATAAGCCTCGCCCGTACTGGCGGAAACCCGATGATGCTAATGCAGCAGATGGCGGGACGTGATCCGCGAGCGCAACAGGCGTTAAAGATGGTTCAGGGCAAGACGCCCGACCAGCTCAGGCAGATGGCGGAGAACATGGCGAAAGAACGCGGAACGACCGTGGAGGAAATCGCCAAAGGTCTTGGGCTTAAATAAACACTCTCCTATCAGTTTACGGCATCTTGACAAAAAGCCGCTTCTCGAATGCAGCCGGGAGGCGCGCGCCCGGATGTAAATAAACTGATAGGAGCTTTTTTCTATGGCAGACGATTTTATGAACGGCTTTCTTGCCGGACAGGGCGACAATAACCGAGGCGGTCTTTTCGGCGGCGACGGTTGGTGGGCTATCATCATCTTTGCGCTGATTTTCGGCTGGGGTAACGGCGGCTATGGCTTCGGCGGCGGCAATTCCGGCGGTGTAGCCGATGGCTATGTCCTTGCCTCCGACTTTGCGAACGTTGAGCGCAAGATCGACGCGGTGAACGACGGCGTTTGTGACGGCTTCTACGCGATGAACACTGGAATGCTTAACGGCTTTGCCGGTGTGACGCAGGCCGTGACGAGCGGCTTCTCTGCGGCGGAGCTTGCCCGATGCAATCAGCAGGCGGCGCTCATGCAGCAGCTCAACGCCATGCAGATGCAGAATCAGAACTGCTGCTGCGAGAACCGGCAGGCTATCGCACAGGTGCGATATGACATGGCGACGCATGCGTGCGATACCCGGAACACCATCCAGAACGTTGCCCGTGACATTACGGACAACCAGAACGCTGGAACCCGCGCTATCCTCGACTTCCTCACGCAGAGCAAGATCCAGACCCTTGAGGCGGACAATCAGGCGCTGCGGCTCGCCGCTTCGCAGAGCGCACAGAACGCGACGCTCATCAATGCGCTTCGCCCGTCGCCTATCCCCTCGTACAGTGTTGCAAACCCGTATTGCTGCAACACGAACACTTGCAGCGGCTGCGGCTACTGAACCAACGTTAATCGGGGCGGGAAATCCCGCCCCTGAAAGGAGTTTATAATGGCTTGCAAACCCGTTTGTCAGCTTTGCAAAAGGCTGATTCTTAGCCAAGCGATCACGTTTACCGGCGGGAATCTTGTTGTCAATCTACCGGACGGCAACTACTCCAACGGAGAAAAATACTGCATCGTTCTGGCGCAGAGCATCCCAACGACGGCGACGATTAACGCGCCGGTCGTGTTCACCATTGGCGCGGGAACGGCGCAGTTCCCGCTGACTAATCGATGCTGCGCTCCCGTAACTGCGTGTGGTGTGCGGACTCGGACGAAGTACAGCACGATTGTAGTCACAAATGCCACGGGCGGCACGTTCCGAATGATCGGGAAACCGTGCTGCTCGCCGAGCAATGATCTTACCGCCATTAACGCGGAGACAGGAGCGACGACATGAGAGCGGACAGAATCAGACGCATCCGAGACTACCAGACGCAGAATAACCGTGACTATGAGCCGCAGGACAGATACCGCGACAGCCGAGGCCGCGAGCATTACAACAATGGGCGCTATGTCCCGCGCAATGACTACCGCGACGAATACACGGACTACTACGACGACCGACGCCGAATTGGATTCTCCTACGAGCCGCGCATGGGCGAGAGCTACGGCGGAGAGTATGACCGCGGCTATGCCGGAGGGTACGACCGTATGACCCGCGAAATGGCGGACGAGTGGATGCACGGCCTTGAGAACGAGGACGGCAGCAGGGGCGCTCATTGGAGCTACGAGCAGACCAAGAATCTTCTTGAGCAGAAGAAAATAGACTGTGATCCGATGGAGTTCTATGTCGCCATGAACATGTTGTACTCGGACTACTTCAAGGTGGCAAAGAAATTCAACGTCAACAACACGGAGTTTTATGCCGACCTTGCCGAAGCGTTTCTTTGCGATAAGGACGCGGACGACGATAAGCTCGTGCGGTATTACGAATGTATCGTTGAGTGAGCAAAGCAAAAAGGAGGGCTTTTCAGCCCTCCTCTTTTAATGCATTGATGATTATGTTTTCGATGTAATTTGTCAGCGTCCGGTTCTCCGCATCGGCGGCTTTTTGCAACTTCTCTTTCATCTCCGGCGTGAGGCGGATATTGACGCGCTCGGTCTTTGCCATTATTTCCCCTCCGCGCTATCGAAGCAACCTTCGGTTGATCCGGCGCAGCCGTATGCTTTCCAATCGATCGGGAGGTCTTCGTTTGCGATGCTCTGGTCGAGGTCTTCACGATCAACGCGGAAGACCCAGATGTGCCGCTGCTTGCGCTCGCGCTCGGTGAGGTAATGCCACTGCTCGCGGGCGTCGTCGTTCGCCTCTTCCAGCGTGCGGAAAGCCTTTTCAAAATAATCGCCGGTGCCGCTGATCGGTTCATCCTGAACAAGGTAAACGTGGTCAATCTCTGTCCACTCGTGGGCGTTCTCTTTCGTGAACTCATTGTTTTTCATGGTTGTTCTTCCTTTCTTAGGGCGTTCATCTCTCGCCCCTGCGATTGTATTGTAAACCATTGTGCGTACAATGTCAACCAGAAAGTGAAAAACAGAAAAATTTTCAAATGCGCAGAAGATTAACTCCGGCGATTCTCTAAAATGTTTAGCTATATTATATTGTAACTGGTGTTAAGGTGCTATATAACTAAACAAGATCAAAAAAGATATCACCGTTGTTTGCGATGACAATTCGGCGGACGAAGCGATTCCATGCTTCCTTTTTTCCACTGGGCGGCAGCTTGTCATAGGCGTCGATCAATGACATGACAAGCGCTTCGTCTATGGGCTTCGGCTCTGGCGGTACGTTCAGTTTTTCCTTTAGTGCGGTATATTCAATTTCGTATTTCTCGCGGTTGATTAGATCAGCGAGATATAGGTCTGTCAGCTTGTCCATTTTCCGCTTGATCGCCGCCGTGTCAACCGGCGGTTTTGTTTTTCCCGCTTTGAGCTTTGCGTTGTGCGCCTGTACCTCTATCGACAGTTTGGCGAGTAAATATTTTTCAAGTGTTGCCTCGTTGATTCTCTTTTTGTGGCGGCAGATGCCGACTTCATAATTCTTACACTTGTAATAAAAGTAGTCCGTCCCTCGTTGCCGTGTTGAATGCGTCACAAGGCGTTGTCCGCATTCGGCGCACCAGACAAGGCCGGAGAAAAGCCAAGCGTGACGTGATCCGTCGTTGCGAATGCTTCTCGCTGTTAGCATCCGCTGTACAAGGGCGAAATCATCCGGCTGGATCAGCGCGTCGCAGACTTGAATCCCGTTATTCTTTCCTATGTAGCGTTCATTTTTTAGCGTGTTCTTAATGTGGGAATTTCCGCGCATTATTCCAAACTCGGAAACGAGCATCTTTTTGACATGGTTAACGCTTCCCGTTGCGATGTAGTCCTCAAACATTCGTTTAGCAATATGCGCCGTTTCCTCGTCGATGCAAAGGCGGCTCTCGACGGCCTTTAACCCGATGGGCGTTTTCCCCGCTGGGCAAAGGCCAAGCTCCCGCTTGTGCTGCATGATCCGTTTAACGCGCTCTGACGTTCTGTCTGCCTCGTCCTGCGCGACGGACAGCATTATATTGACCTTTAACCGTCCGGCGGCGGTGGCGGTTTCATAATCCTCGTATGTCGCTTGCCAGACAACACCGTTCGCGTCTAGGACTTCCTGCGCCTTGTAAAACTCGCCGATGTTGCGGAACCACCGGTCGAGCTTTGTGAATGCAACAAGGTCGATTTTCCCCGCTTCCACGTCCGACAGAAGCCGTTGCAGCTCCGGGCGTTTTGACACGCTTTTCCTGCCGCTTACACCGGCATCAACGTAATAATCAACGATCTTGTGCTTGTTTTCTTCTGCCCATTTTTTCAGGCTTTCTTTCTGGTCATCGACGGAAAGGCCGTGAACGGCTTGTTCTTCCGTGGAGACGCGGACATAAAGTGCAACTCTCATTTCTTTTTCTCCTTGTGAATGCTTTTGAAGGCGTAAATGATGGTTGCGACGGAGGCGTTCAGTATCAGGGCGAGGACGCCCGCAAAAATGCTTGTCCCAGCCGAGCGGAAAATACCGGCGGTCTCTACCTGGATGTCAAATATGACGTACCATACAACGGCGCACAAAAGAATACTGCATACGCCTATAAGCATATAAATTGTCCTTGTGTGGGTTTCCCCCTGCGTTCATTTCTTGCAGATGCTTTACTTCGCCGGATAACCGCACGTTCTCTAATTCCAGATCATGGACATGCTGTGTGTCCGGCTGTTCATCCAGACCGACAAGCTCATTCAGCGATAGATTCAATACCTTGCAAGTGGCAGCGGCATAAAAAAGGAGCGGGTGCTTGACCCGCCCTGCATTTGTGTCGCAGACGTTGTTATAGGGGACGCCTGAAAGGTCAGACAACTCTTGCAGGGTAAAGCCGCTGGCATTTTTCGCTTTGCGAAGTTTGGCTGGATACTCGTCTAAGTAAG
>ERZ1034976.606-NODE-606-length-32930-cov-7.559939_pt1 | contig 32930 bp, 41 predicted proteins | sample MGYA00520623_ERZ1034976 | MGnify/ENA primary metagenome ERZ1034976 (study PRJEB33766, sample SAMN09781774) | gut metagenome | biome: gut microbiome | host: Homo sapiens | place: Madagascar | study: EMG produced TPA metagenomics assembly of the PRJNA485056 data set... | reverse complement strand
ACCCTGCGCAGGCCCCCGCCCCGCAGCCCCAGAGCGAGCCTGTGACGCAGCCGGACAAACCCAAGGCGCAGACACCTGCCAAGCAGAAGAAGGCCACACAGAAGCCCGCAGCGGCCCCTGCGGAGGAGCCTGCAAACCCTACCACGGCAGAAGCCTCGGGTTCTCCCTCGCAGGCGGATGCCGCACCGGTGACCTCAACCTCCGCGCCCGAATCCGAACCCGCTGCTGAGCCCGACCCCGCCACGCTGGACAAGATCCGCGATCTGGCCCGCAGCCTAATCGTGGCTGGCAAGCGGGCAGGTGTTCAGGCAGCCATCAAAGCCACCGGTGCTGCATCAATCTCTAAGCTGCCGCCTGACAGCTACACCAGCGTCTGGGAAGAGCTGCTCAAGCTGAAAGACGAGGTGGACGCAGATGCCGCCGGTTAAACACGCCCTGCTGGGTGCATCCAGCGCAGCCCGGTGGATCGCCTGCACCCCCAGCGCTCAGGCCACAGCAAGCCTGCCGGACGAAGAGACTAAGTACGCCGCAGAGGGCACCAGAGCCCATGAGGTGTGCGAGAGCTGGCTGCGGACGAATCTCCGGCGGTGGGAAGCAGGCTACGGAGCACTCCCGCTGTCCGGGTCGTCCGGCCAGATGGCGAGGGCCGCCAACCAGTACGTCAGCTTCATCCATGACCTGTGGGTTGGTTTCTCCTGCCGCCCGGGAGTGTTCATCGAGCAGGAGGTAGACGTGAGCCGGTGGGTGCCGCAGGGCTTCGGAACCTGTGACTGCCTGCTGATCGGCGGCGGGCTGCTGCACATCATCGACTTCAAGTACGGCCAAGGTGTGCCGGTGAACCCGGAGCGCAACCCGCAGCTCATGTACTACGCCCTCGGCGCCTACGAGCTGTTCCGCGAGACGGACGAGATCGAGGTGGTGCGCATGAGCATCGTACAGCCCCGGATGCAGGAGGAGCCACAAACCTGGGAGCTGCCGCTGGCCGATCTGCTCACATGGGCACGGGAGGTGCTGGCGCCAGCTGCCCACATGGCATGGCGGGGCGAGGGCGAGTTTGTCACCGGCGAACACTGCCGCTTCTGCAAGGCTCACCCCGCCTGCCGGGCATGGAAGGACAAGTACGGCCCTCTGGCCGGGTTTGAGCCTTACCCGGAACCCGCTACACTCTCTGACGAGGAGCTGGGCGAGTGGCTGCAGAAGCTGGAAGGGCTGGCCGCCTATGCCAAAGATCTGGAAGAATACGCACAGCAGGCGCTTCTGGATGGCCGCAGCCTGCCCGGATGGAAGCTGGTACAGGGCCGCAGCACCCGCAAGTGGACCGATCAGGACGCCGCGTTCCAGCAGATGGAGCATGACGGCATCGACGAGGCCATGCTGTACACCCGCACGCCCATCTCCCTGACCGCTGCCGAGAAGATAATCGGCAAAAAGAAGTTTGCCGAGACCATGTCGGCCTTTATCACCCGGGCACCCGGCGCGCCCAAGCTGGCAGCAGCCAGCGACCCGCGCCCTGCCTACAACCGTTTAGAGGGCTTCACGCCCGAGGAGGACTAACTATGAACGCAAACGAAGTTATCATTCCCTGCCGCCTGTCTTACGCCAACATCTGGGAGCCCAAGCTGGTCAACGGCACCGGCGACCCCAAGTACAGCTGCTGCCTGCTTATCAAGAAAAGCGACACGGCAGCCATCGCCAAGCTCAAGGCCGCCATCGAGGCCGTCAAAAAGGACCCCAGGGCACTGGCCCGCTGGGGCGGCTCAGTTCCCAAGAACCTGAAGCTGCCCCTGCGCGACGGCGACACCGAAAAGGACGACGAGAACTACGAGGGCTGCTACTTTCTGAACGCCAACGCCAGCGAGAACCGCCGTCCGAAGATCATCGACCGTGCCTGCAACGACGTACTGGATCAGGACGAGGTGTACAGTGGCTGCTACGCCAAGGTCAAGATCGGCCTGTTTTCCTACAGCGCCAGCGGCAACAAGGGCATTGGCGCAGGGCTGGAGGTCATCCAGAAGGTCCGCGACGGCGAGCGGCTCTCCGGCGGCAACTCCACGGACGGCTTCGAAGTCCTGAGCGACGACGATGATGACAGTTTCCTCGACTAAACACCCGTACACCGGAGACCCCCGCAAAGGGCCTCCGGTCTTTTATCAGGAAAGGAGGAACCCGTGAAACCGATCATCACGGTGGATATCGAGACCTACTCGCCGCAGGACATCACCAAGGTCGGTGCCTACCGATACGCCCAAGACCCAGAGTTTCAGGTGCTGCTGTTCGGTTATTGCTCAGAAGATTCAGCTGCACCGACAGTGCTTGACCTGACGTTGGAACCTGACCCACGGTGCTGCCTTTATGTGAGTATGCCGTGGCTGTTCGATGCCAGCTACACCAAGCGGGCGCACAACGCCGCCTTCGAGTGGTGGTGTCTGTCTGAGTACATGGAGCTGAGCTGGGAACAGCGGGTGCTCTGGCTCCAGCAATGGGAGTGCAGCATGGTGCACGCGCTGTACTGCGGCCTGCCCGCCCAGCTGGGCGCGCTTGGCGCAGTGCTGCAGCAGCCGGAGGACGCACTCAAGATGAAGGAGGGCAAAGCGCTCATCAAATATTTCTGCACGCCCTGCAAGCCGACCAAGGTCAACGGCGGGCGCACCCGCAACCTGCCCCAGCACGACCCCGCCAAATGGCATCTGTTCTGCAAGTATAACGGCATGGACGTGATTGCCGAGCGGGCGAACGACCGGAAACTGGCTCCATGGCCGGTGCCGGAGGATGTCATGCAGCAGTGGCGGGAGGATGTGGAGATGAACGCCCGGGGCGTGGCCGTGGACATGGAACTGGTGGAGGGCGCCCTTGCCTGCTCGGCTTTGATCACCGAGGAGCAGACCGCAGAGTGCAAAGCCCTGACAGGGCTGGCAAACCCCGGCAGCCGGGCTCAGCTCCTCGGCTGGCTGCGCAACCGGGGCGTGGAGATGCCCGGCCTGACCAAAGAGGATGTGGGCAAGGCACTGGCAGGCGACTTGCCCAGCGATGTGCGCCGGGTGCTGGAGCTCCGGCAGCAGCTGGGCAAAACCAGCAACACCAAATACGAGACCATCGCGGCCAGCGCAGGCCCCGACCTCCGGGTACGCGGCACCCTGCAGTTCTACGGAGCCAGCCGGACAGGCCGATGGGCGGGGCGGCTGCTTCAGGTGCAGAACCTGCCCCGCACCTACCTCGATCATCAGGACGAGTGGCGGGCGGTCGTCAAGCTGTGCGACCCCGAAGCGCTGGCACTGCTGACCGACAACATCAGCGACACCCTGAGCCAGCTGATCCGCACGGCGCTGGTGCCCGGCAAAGGGTACACCTTTGTGGATGCCGACTTCTCGGCTATCGAAGCCCGGCTGATTGCCTGGCTGGCCGGGGAGGACTGGGTGCTGGACGTGTTCCGCACCACCGGCAAGATCTACGAAGCCACCGCCGCCCGCATCTTCGGGGTGCCGTTTGACAGCATCGTCAAGGGCAACCCCAACTACAAGTACCGCCAGCGCGGCAAGGTGGCAACCCTGGCCCTGGGCTACCAGGGCGGTGTGGGCGCCATGAAGCGCATGGGCGGCGACCAGCTGGGTCTGGACGACGACGGTTTGCAGGACATCGTGAACCGCTGGCGCAGACAGAACCCACGCATCTGTAAGCTCTGGCGCAAAATGCAGGACGCCGCCGTGCACACCATCCGCACCGGCAAGACCACCCAGCCCCGGGCGGGCGTGATCTTCCGCAAAGAACTTGCCCCGGATTTTCCCTTCCCATTTCTGACCCTGCAGCTGCCCAGTGGGCGCAAGCTGTTCTATGCCGACCCCGGCACCACGCCGGATGACCGCATTACTTATAAGGAATGGGACAACGGCGGCTGGCGGGAAGCGGAGACCTACGGCGGCAAGCTGACCGAGAACCTCACCCAAGCTGTGGGCCGGGATTGTCTGGCCTTTGCGCTGGACAACCTGCGCCGGGCGGGCTACCGGGTGGTGTTCCACGTCCATGACGAGGTGATCATCGAGCTGCCGGACACGCAGGACGCGGAAGCCGCGCTGGACAACGTGGTACGCATTATGAGCATCGTGCCTCCCTGGGCCGAGGGGCTGCCCCTGAACGCCGCCGGCTGGCACGGCGACTTTTTTACAAAGGACTGAGGACGATGAAAAAGAAAACAGAATCCCTGCCCAGCGCCTCGGGGCTGCTCACCTGCACCTGCGGGGCGATGCCCTACGATGCAGAAAAGCGCCCACACGGCAGAGTCGGGCTGACCCGCTACCGCAAGAGCAGTAGGTACGCGAAGGACGGCGGCTGGTCGGTGGTCTGCACCCGCTGCGGCAGGGTCGGCGAGCGCGGCAGCACCCAGATCGAAGCAAAGTCCAAATGGAACGCGCGGCTGTACAAGTACGGCCCGCTGAAGGAGGTGGATTCATGAGCGCTACACCGATCGCAATCAGTGTGGGCGACAGTCGATGGGCGGCCGAGTGGGAAAGCCGAGCCCTTTCATGGGGGGATTTTATTCTCGCCTTGAAAGGCCGGATGGGCCGCAACTGCGGCACCGAGACCCACGCGGAGTACATGGCCCTGCCCAAGGGCAGACAAGCCGACCTGAAGGACGTGGGCGGCTTCGTGGGCGGCACCCTGCGGAACGGGAGCCGCAAGCGCGGCTGCTGCACCGGGCGCAGCCTGATCACGCTGGACATGGACAACTGCGAGCCCGGCAGCACTGCCAAATGGGTCAGCACCATCCAGATCATGGGCACGGCGGCGGTCTACTCCACCCGCAAGCACGAGCCGGAGCACCCGCGCCTGCGGGCCATCTTTCCCACCGACCGCGTCATGCAGCCGGAGGAATACCAGCCCTGCGCCCGGATGCTGGCCCAGATGCTGGACCCGACCATGCAGGTGTTCGATAAAACCACCTTTGAGACCGAGCGCCTGATGTACTGGCCCAGCCGCAGCGCCGACAGCGCGTGGTTCTGCGGAGCCACCGAGGACGGTAGCCGGATCAGCGTGGACGACCTGCTCTGGCTTTACGCCGACTGGCACGACGTACGCCAGTGGCCTGCGTGCCCCGCTGAGACGGTCAAGCTGCCCGGCGGCAAACAGACTGACCCCACTGCCAAGCAGGGCGTCGTAGGCGCTTTCTGCCGGACTTACGACATCCCGGCAGCAATCGAGAAGTTCCTGCCCGGGGTATACGTCGATGCAGGCGCAGGCCGCCTGACCTACGCCGCAGGCAGCACCACGGCCGGTGCTGTGCTCTACGACAACGACACCTTTTTATACAGCCACCACAGCACCGACCCGGCAGGTGGCAAGCTGCTCAACGCCTGGGACCTGGTGCGCATCCACAAGTTCGGCGAGCTGGACACGGAGGCCGCCCCGGGCACGCCCACCGCTTCCCTGCCCAGCTGGCAGCAGATGCGGGCGCTGGCCGAGAGCGACGGCCCCACAGCGGCCCTGCTGCGGCAGGAAGCCGTGGACCACGCGAAAGAGGGCTTCGAGCCGCTGCCGGAGGAGGACGCCGACCCGGACAAGTGGCAGGAAAAGCTCGACCGCACCCAGAAGGGCGCACTGGCCTGCACCATCCAGAATGCGTGGGTCATCCTCGAGCATGACCCGGCGCTCAAGGGCCGCATCTGGTCGGACACCTTTGCCGAGCGGCTGCGCTGCAAGGGCCCCTTCCCCTGGAGCGACAAGCCCCAGGAGCGGGACTGGTCGGACGAGGACGATGCAGGCGTGCGGTGGTACCTCGAGACTGTCTACCACTTCAGCGGCGTCAACAAGGCGGCTGATGCTGTGGCTCTAACCGGCGGCCACCACGCGAAAGACCCGGTGCGGGAGTACCTGAGCGGTCTTATCTGGGACGGCACCGAGCGGCTGGACAAGCTGTTCATCGATTACTTAGGCGCGGAGGACAGCAACTACACCCGCGCGGTGACGCGAAAGATGTTCGTCGCGGCAGTGGCGCGGTGCTTCCGGCCCGGCTGCAAGTTCGACCAGATCTGCATCCTGAGCGGCAGGCAGGGCATCGGCAAGAGCCTGCTGCTCAGCCGGATGGGGCGTGACTGGTTCAACGACAGCATCACCAGCTTCGATGGCAAGGAAGCCCGCGAGAATCTGCGGGGCGTCTGGATCGTCGAGCTGGGCGAAATGACGGCTTTCAGCCGCAGCGAGAGCGAGGCGGCCAAGCAGTTTTTGAGCCAGACCGAGGACCGCTACCGGGCTGCTTATGGCCGCCGGACGGTGCAGTACCCCCGCCGGTGCGTGTTCTTCGGCACCTCTAATGGTTCCGATTTCCTCCGCGACGCCACCGGCAACCGCCGTTACTGGCCCATAGACTGCAGCTTTGAGCGCCGCACGAAGGTGGTTCACGACGATCTGAGCCCCGCAGAAGTCAATCAGTTGTGGGCCGAAGCCGTGGTCCGGTTCAACACCGGAGAGGAGCTGATCCTCCGGGACGATCTGCAAAAGGCCGCTCTGGCCGAGCAGCAGGCCCACACCGAGCGTGACCCCTGGGAGGGCGACATCCTGGAGTTTTTGGCAAAGCCGGTGCCCGCCGACTGGGCCAAGCGCACCGTGGACGAGCGCGTGGCCTGGTGGGAAAACGGCCCGAGTGAGACCCCGGCAGGCGCCCAGCAGCGCACCACGATCTGCGTCAATGAGCTGTGGCGGGAGTGCCTGGACAGCACCGGAAAGGCCCCCGACCGGGTACAGTCCAAGCGCATCGCGGCGGTGCTGAACGGCCTGCCGGACTGGACGCCGGGCAAGTACCCGCAGCGGTGCGGATGCTACGGCGTGCAGCGCATCTGGCGCAGAAAATCCGAGTAATTCCAAAGCGCCGAAACCACTTTGATGAACATACAGAACATACAGAGCAGGTCGGCGTAACAGAGCATACAGAGATTTTCGCAAACATTAAGAGAACCGAAGAAATCAAGCGCCGAAAAGCGGTTTCGAACATACAGAACATACAGCCAACATACAAAGCCCGAAAAGTTTGTATGCACGAAAAAGCAAGCACTCATGCGGCTTTTTTCCCGAAACATACTCAACATACAATCTTTTCCCCTAGAAGAAGAAAAAGTGAAGGAAATAAGGCGCGTGCGCATACCCGCGAGAGCCTTATACGCTTCGCGTGAGGAATTATAGGGATTTGGGTATGTTTTGTATGTTTGTATGTTCGGCCCAAAGCGAAAGGAGAAACTACAATGCCGACAAATAAGCCCCTGGAAAAGAGCATCGAGAACGTGCTGCGCAAGGCCGTGGAGGACGAGGGCGGGGTGTGCCTGAAATGGACCTGCCCCGGGCACAGGGGTGTGCCGGATCGGATGATCTTGTTCCCCGGCGGCGTCATTGCCTTTGTGGAGCTCAAGCGCCCCGGGGCAAAGGTCAAGGCGGGCGGTTTGCAGGAGTGGTGGCGGGAGAAGCTGGCGAGCTTCGGCTTTTCCTGTTACGAGACCAGCACCGCAGAGCAGGCGCAGCAGCTGGTGCTTCAGCTGAGCACGGAAAGCTTCGCAGCGATGACCTCCTACGCAGACGACGATCCCGACGACTGGACCGATGGTAACGGCTGCCCCTACGAGATCGACGACTGACACGCTGCCCTAAAAGAAACGGAGGTCAAAGCAATGCAGCAATTTCACCCGCGCCCGTACCAGCAGGCGGGCATCGACGCCATTCTGGAAAAGCCCGGTGTGGCGCTCTGGATGGAGATGGGCCTGGGCAAGACTGTCGTCACCCTGACTGCCATCGACCAGCTGATCTACGACCGGCTGGAGATCGACAAGGTGCTCATCGTTGCCCCGAAGAAGGTCGCCGAAGCGACGTGGCAGGACGAAGCCGCCAAGTGGGAGCACCTGCGGCACCTGCGCATTTCCACCGTGCTGGGCACCGAGAAGCAGCGCAAGGCAGCTCTGGAAGCCCCGGCGGATATTTACATCATCAACCGCGAGAACATCCCCTGGCTGGTACACACGCTGGGCCGGAGCTGGAATTTTGACATGGTGGTTCTGGACGAGGCCAGCAGCTTCAAGAACCACGCAGCACAGCGGTTCAAAGCGCTCAAGGCCGTGCGGCCCCGGGTGCACAAAGTGGTAGAGCTGACTGGCACGCCCCGGCCCAATAGCCTGCTGGACCTCTGGGCCCAGATCTACCTTCTCGACCAAGGGGAGCGTCTGGGCCGGTACATCACTCACTACCGCAAGGACTACTTCTGGCCCACCGAGTACAGCTACGAGCCAAAGGACGGAGCCGCCGAAGCGGTGGAGAACCGCATCAGGGATATCGTCCTGAGCTTCAAAGCCGCCGACCACCTGACCCTGCCGGAGAAGATCATCGACGACATCCCGGTGGTGCTGGATACGACTGCCCAGAGGATCTACAAAAAGCTCGAAAAAGACTACCTGCTGGAAGTGAACGGCGAGACCATCACCGCCCAGCAGGCCGCCACCCTGACCGGCAAGCTCTTACAGCTGTGCAACGGCAGCATCTACAGCGAGGAGGGTCGGACCATTCCGATCCACCGGTGCAAGCTGGACGCCTTCGATGAGCTGATCGACGCTCTGGACGGCCAGAAAGCCCTCGTGTTTTACGGCTTTCGCTTCGACGAGGAGCAGCTCACCGAAACACTAAAAACGCGCCACAAGGGCCTGCGATTTGCCGTGTTGGACAACGAGCATGACGTAGCGGCATGGAACACCGGAGAGCTGGACGTTCTGCTGGCACACCCGGCCAGCTGCGCATACGGCCTGAACCTTCAGCAGGGCGGGCACCACCTGATCTGGTACAGCCTGCCGTGGAGTTTGGAGCTTTATGCGCAGGGCGAAGCGCGGCTCTACCGGCAGGGCCAGACCCAGAGCGTCATTGTCCACCGGCTGATCGTCAAGGGCGGTGCAGACGAGATGGTGGTCAATGCCCTGAACCGCAAGGACAGCAGCCAAAACGCCCTGATGCAGGCCGTCAAGACCCACATTCAGGCCGCGCAGACCACCAACACCAACTAAAACCGGCAGAAAAAGCTGGTATCACCCGAAACAGAAGGAGGACAGCAAGTGAGCGTCCGAGCATTCCGCAGGCTTTCCCGCGCAGAGCGGCGCGGCTTTATCAACACCATCGAGGACCCGCTGATCCGCCGGGCCTTTGAGATCACCTTCCTGGGGCCCGGCAAGGTCAGCTGGAACCGGGCCGCCATGCTCTACGGCGGCGGCATTTCCCCGGAGACCCTGCGCGTCTGGGTCTGGCGGGAGCTGCAACGCTGCAAGTAAGTCATAACGTTTTTGCCAAGAAACCCATGCTATGCTTTTCTGGATAACACACAGGAGGGCGAAGCATGGGTTTTTCTAACGAGCGGATGAGGACGGGCCAGCTGGTCAACTGGTTTCTGCTGGATGGCCTCGAGCTGACCCCGGCGGGCAATCCCGTCACCAAGGCCCTGCCGCTGCCCTTCGGCGTAGACCACCTGATCGGTTTCAACGAGCTGCTGACCTGCAAGCACCCGGAGAGCGCAGGTGTCCATTTCTTCCTCGACGATTACCAGTTCGAGCGTTTCTGGCGGCAGCCGCAGCGGTACCTCGATGCGCTGGCAAAGTTCCCGTTGGTGCTCGGCCCGGACTTCTCGCTTTACACCGACTTCCCCTCTCCGATCCAGCACTGGAACCACTACCGCAACCAGCTGCTCACCGCATGGCTTCAGCACAACGGCGTCTGCGCCATTCCGGCAGCAAGCTGGTCGGACGCCGAGAGCTTCCGCTGGTGCTTCGACGGCATCAGCAAGGGCGGCGCAGTGGCGGTGAGCACGGCGGGCTGTCTCGTGCACAAGGACGCATCCGAGGGCCTGCTGGACGGCCTGAAAGAACTGATCCGGCAAACCGAGCCCTCCGAGATTCTGGTCTACGGCAAAACGCCGCCTGCGATGGCAGCGCTGCTGCGGGAACACAGCATCCCGTGGCAGTCGTTCCCGCACAACATGGCGGCCCGCGTAAGGCCCGGAGAGGAGGCGCAGTGATGGGCGGCAGAGGAAGCAGCATGAAAGGTTCTCAGGGCATGGGAGGCGGCGCAGGAGCACCCGCAGCAGCCGCACAGGCAATGCCTGTGGTTCAAGCAGCACCGGCAGTGCAGCAGGCAGGCCCGCCCACCGGTGCAAATGGCTTCCCACATCTGACCCAGCAGCAGGTCTCCGCCATGGAGAGCGCCGCACAGCAGCAGATGATGCGAGACCCAAAGCTGGTAGCGGGCGTGACCGACTACATCAACCCGGTGATGCAGAGCAACGGCAAGGCCCTGAGCCAGAATGCTAACTGGGCTGCCGCCACTGGCCAGCCCTTAACCGCGCAGCAGCAGCGGATGCTCAACGCGGTGGACAAGCTGGCAAAGCCCATCGGCACCGAAACGACCCTCTACCGCGCCGATCATCCGGACTTTCTGGAACGCCACTGCGGCCTGCCCAAGAACTACAGCAGCATGAGCGACAGCCAGCTGCGCAAATTGCTGGTGGGCAGCACCTGGCAGAATTCCAGTCTCGAATCCACGGCCTACGACAGCCGGAACAACCCGTTCTGGCCGCAGCAGAGCGGGCGAGGCACTGGCACACACGGTCAGGGTGGTATCCGCTCCGGCAATCGCGAAATCCTGATCCGGTACCACACCGCAGGCAGCACCCGCGCAGCATTCATTCAGCCCAGTCAGTCCGAGGCGGTTCTGGCGATCGGTACTCATCACAAAATCACCGGCGTGCGCAGCACCCGGCTCGGTCCGTCCCACACCTACCTCAGCGGCAAGAAGGTTCTTGAGCTGGAAATTGAAGTGTGGTAAAATCAATCTGGAGGTATTTCACTATGGCATCTTCGACAAAAAGGCAGACCCAGACGGGCGGCTTCATCCAGCGCGACACCCCGCCTGTTTCGGAGGGTCCCCGCCACTTTGGGCTGAATATGTTCGCCCCGGATGGTACCCGCCTGACGGATGGTGATGGCAACTGGGTCGGCCCCATTTCGCGGCTGGCCCCGGAGTACCGCAAGTACGCAAAGAAGCCCGTCAGCAAGAAGAAAACCACCAAGGCAAAACCCAAGAAAAAGTAATTCGTAACGTTTTGCCCCGCCGATCTGTGTTACCCTTGACCGAGAAATTCACGGTCAAGGGAGGAATCACATGGGCGGCAGAGGCGGAAGTATGGGCGGCAGCCACGGCACGGGCGGGGGCGGTGGTGCAGCAAAAGCAACGGTACCGGCCGCGCCCCAGACCCGCGATCAGCAGCTGCTGGCCCAGATCAAGGGCAACCCCGCAGCGCTGATGCAGATGAGCGATCAGGATGCGCTGGATACGGTCAGAGCGATTGCAGCACAGCCCATCGCAACCGACCACACCCAGAACGACACCTTCTGTCAGCGCTGGCTCAACGCCACCGGGCTGGCAAACGAGATGCCCGAGGTTCTGGATGATGTGGCTTTCGGCAAGGCCCGCCGCAAAGCAGGCGCGAACAAGCTATACCACAGCGATAAGTCCACCGACGGAACCTCGGCTTCTGCCGTAAAAACTCTGAAGCAATTGCAAACAGGCAGTACGGCGTATGCCTCGTTTGGCACTCATGGAAGCGGTACTTATCTCGATACCAGTGCTGTCAGCAATGCAAGGTACTATGCAGGAGCAAATGGTTCTCAGGTCAAGCTATTCCTGAACAGAAATGCAAAGGTCGCAACCTTTTCTGAACTGTTTCAGGCGCAGACCGACTTCCAGAACAAGCACCCGAAAACATACAAGTACCTCATGGGCAACCACACCGGTACGCAGTGGGGAGCCAGTGAATTAAAAACCATCTGGCTGACAAGTTCCGGGTACAATGTATACGATGCCGGGCAATACAAGGTTGCATATAGCCGTAAAGCCTTAACCATCTGCAAGACAGTTAAGAGCAGACAGCAGGTTGTGCACGGGGGAATCGACTGGTAAAGGAGTTCAAGCATGAAGAAGATCGAAAAGGCTACGCTGAATGCAGAAACGCTGATTCAGGCTCGTATTGAACAGCTCAAGAAACAGGGCATGACCTCCAGAAACGCTAACGAGTGCGCCCCCATGGAATGGGATGCGCACACTGGCCGCATTGAGAAGCGCGATCTCCCGGACAACTGGAAGGACCCCTACCCCGCGCTGGAAAAGGCGCTCAAGGCATCCAAGGCCAAGCCCAAAACCACCACTAAGGCAAAGAAAAAGTGAGTTCATTCACGGAAATGCCCCATTTCTGACAATGAGCTTTAACTCATAACGTTTTTACCCTAGGCTCTCTGGTACAATTGCCAGAGAGCCTATTTTATTTGCCCGGAGGGATTGTATGGACGGAACGAAACACCAAATCGAGTACAAACGGCTGGACGAGATCCGCCCCTATGACAACAACCCCCGGCGCAACGACGAGGCCGCAAAGGCCGTGGCCAACAGCATCAAAGAGTTCGGCTTCCAGTCCCCCATCATCGTGGACAGGGACGGCGTGATCATCGCTGGGCATACCCGGTACAAGGCTGCCCGGCGGCTGAAGCTGCAGGAAGTGCCGGTCATCGTCGCCGCAGAGCTGGACCCGGAAAAGGTCAAGGCGCTGCGCATCGCCGACAACTCCACCGGCGAAGTGGCCCAGTGGGACTTGCAGCTTCTGGTGCAGGAGCTGACCGGCATCAGCTACGACATGACCGACTTCGGCCTGAACCTCCAGATCAAGATCGACGAGGAGGTCAAAGAGGACGACTTCGACGCAGAACCGCCGGAGCAGCCCATCACCCAGCGCGGCGATATCTGGCTGCTGGGCGACCATCGTGTGATGTGCGGCGACAGCACCAGCCCGCAGGACGTGGAGCAGCTCATGGACGGCCAGCTGGCCGATTTGCTGCTCACCGACCCGCCCTACAACGTGAACTACGAGGGCAGCAACGGCAAGAAGATCGAGAACGACAACATGGCCGAGAGCCAGTTCCGGCAGTTCCTGCTGCAGGCATACAGCCGGGCCTTCGACGCCTGCCGCACCGGTGCCAGCGCGTATATCTTCCACGCCGACACCGAGGGCGAAGCGTTCCGGGCCATGTTCCGGGAGGCAGGCTGGGGCCTGCACGGGTGTCTGGTCTGGGTCAAGAACAGCCTTGTCCTCGGCCACAGCGACTACCAGTGGCAGCACGAGCCCTGCCTGTACGGCTGGAAGCCCGGCGCAAACCACTACTTTGTCAACGACCGCAGTCAGACCACCGTCATTGACGATGCAAAGCCGGACGATCTGCGGCACATGAAGAAGGATCAGCTGCTGGACTGGGCCATCAAGGCGCAGGCACTGCTGACCGAAAAGCCCAGCAGCGTGATCCGCTGCGACAAGCCGCCCCGCAACGCCGAGCACCCCACCATGAAGCCGGTGGTGCTGTGCGGCAGACTGATCAAGAACAGCTCCCTGCCCAGCCAGAACGTGCTGGACCTGTTCGGTGGCAGCGGTTCTACGCTGATTGCCTGCGAACAGTTGAGCCGAAAGTGCTACACCATGGAATACGACCCGCGCTACGTGGACGTGATCGTCAAGCGCTGGGAGGACTTCACCGGTGAAAAGGCCGTTCGACTGAAATAACCATTCTCCGCCGGGGCAGGTTCTTTACTCCTTTCCCGCCCCGGCTTTTATCTTAGCCAAAACGGCACGCACACGGGTCATCCTCCGCCCGCAGGGCTCTGGAAGCAGAGCCGGTGCGTGCCGTTTTCTCATACGGAGGTGAAACCTTGGCACGAGAATCCCAAATCAGCAAGTGGAACAGCCCCAGCGGGTTGTTGCGCTTGCAGCGGCTGGCGATGCACGGTCTGACACAGGCAGAGATCTGCGAACAGATCGGCGTGCCGGTGCGTACCTTCCGACGCTGGTGCACGCAGGACCCGCGCATCAAGAAGGCCATCAGCGTAGGCGCGGAGGCAGCGCTGGCCAGCGTGGAGAACGCCCTGTTCAAAAAAGCCCAGAGCGGCGATCTGGGTGCGATGTGCTTCTTTTTGAAGAACCGCGACCCGGAGCATTGGAGCGAGCACCCGGAGCTGAGAGGTTACGACGGAAAGGTGGTGTTCGTGGATGACATACCAAAGACGGCAGCCCCCAAACCTGCTGAAGCAGCAGCTGAAGCTAAGCAGCCTGATCATCCCTGAGTATTACGCCGCCCACACCGCCATCTGGTCGGGCGAGTACAACGAATATCTGGGCGACGGCGGGCGCGGCTCGCTCAAGTCCACTTTTGCCGCCACCGAGGTGGTGCTGCTGGTGATGCGGGTGCCGAACATCCACGCCGTGGTGCTGCGCAAGGTGGGCAACACCCTGGCCACCAGCGTCTGGCCGGAATACAACCGCGTCATCGACCGCATGGGCATCCGGCACCTGTGGAAGCAGACCAAGAAGCCCTATACCCTGACCTATATCCCCACCGGGCAGACCATCCAGTTCTACGGCTTGGACGACCCCGGCAAGCTGAAATCCATTGCGGTGCCGTTTGGCTATTTCGGCGTCATGCACTTTGAGGAGTTCGACCAGTACGACGGCCCGGAGGAAGTGCGAAATGTGGAGCAGTCGGTGTTCCGCGGCGGCCCGTTCAGCTTTTCCTTCAAGACCTTCAACTCCCCTGCCATGGCCCGCCACTGGGTCAACCGGTACAAACGGGAGCCAAAGCCGAAGCAGTTCCGGCACCACACCACCTACCTGACCACCCCGCCCGAATGGCTGGGCCCCCGCTTCTTCGACGACGCCGAGACCCTCAAGCAGCGGGACCCGGTAGCCTACGCCCACGAGTACCTGGGCGAGGTGGTGGGCTGCGGCACGGCCGTGTTCGAGAACCTGGAGCTGCGGCCCATCACCAGCGAGGAAATCGCCGGGTTCGACCGGCGCTACTATGGTCTGGACTTCGGCTGGTATCCTGACCCGAACCACTTCGGCGGCATGAGCTACGACCATGCCCGACAGACCATCTACATCTACGAGGAGCACCGGGCCCAGAAAGAGACCGACGCTCAGCTGGCCGAGGCGCTGAAAAAGCATCTGCACGACGAGATCATCGGCGACAGTGCGGCCAACCGCTCGATCGCCACACTGCGTGATCTTGGCTTTTCCCGCCTGCGAGGCTGCCGGAAGTACGCCGCCCACGGCGGCACCAGCGTGACCGACGGCATGAAGTGGCTGCAGAGCCGCACGAAGATCGTCATTGACCCCCAACGCTGCCCCTGGACGGCGCGGGAGTTTTCTGAGTACGAATACGCCATCGACAAAAAGACCGGCGAGGTGATGCCGGGCTTCGTCGATGCGGCAAACCACAGCATCGACATGACCCGCTACGCCATGGAGGATGTCTGGCAAAAGAGAGGTGCACGGAACGCATGATAAACCACGCCGACATTGAAGCCATCATCGGCTGCAAGACCCTTGTCACCGACCGGATGCAGCGGGCTATCGAGGACTGGTACGACGCAGCCATTGACGGCCTTCCGCTGGACAAGAGCCCCGAGACCCTCACGCTGGACCTGCCCGCGCTGATCTGCGCCGAGCTGGCCCGGCTGACCACGCTGGAGCTGGAGGCCACCGTGGAAGGCAGTGATCGCGCCGACTGGATCAACGCCCAACTGCAGCGGGTTCTCTCTCCCCGGCGTCGGCGCATCTTCACGGTGGCACTGGCCCTGGGCAGCGGCATCTGGAAGCCCTACCAGAGCGGCAAAAAACTGGGCATCTCCTTTTGCAATGCGTCCCGGTATTTCCCTGTCGCCCACGATGTGGAGGGCAGCCTGACCGAGGGCGTGTTCATCGACACCATCCAGGATGACGACAGCTACTACCACCGCATGGAGTGGATGCACGTTCTGGAGCACAGGCAGGACCTGCGCGACGAGGAGCTGGCGCAGCTGGAGGATTACGACCTCGCAGCGCCGACCCGGTTTCCCTGCATCAAGGTGGTCAATCTGGCCTTCCGCAGCGCTACCCAGGACAGCCTGGGCAGCCCCGAGGACCTGAGTATCCGCCCCGAGTGGGACGAGATCGAGCCGGTGGCCTACCTCACCGGGTTGGAAAAGCTGCCGGTGGGCTACTTCGTGACGCCCATCGTCAACAGCATCGAACCGGACAGTGAGCTGGGTGCCGCGATGTTCGAGCCAGCCCGCAAGCAAATCATCGACGCCGACGAGCAGTATACCCGGCTGGACTGGGAGTATGAGGGCGGAGAGCTGGCCGTGGACACCGACGAGCGGTTCCTCAAGCCCACCGCTGCCGGGCAGCAGCTGTCCAAGGCGCAGGCGCTCAAAGAATACGGCGTGCCCCCGGAAGCCATCGACAGCACCGCGCCCCACCACCGGGAGCGGCTGTTCCACGGCATCGACGTCAACACCGGTATTACGGACGGCACACCCTTCTATCAGGTGTTCGCCCCTGCCTTGCGTGACGGCAGCTACCTGTCCGGCCTGAACCAGTACCTGCGCAATGTGGAGAGCCATGCGGGCCTGAGCTTCGGTGTGCTCTCTCAGGTAGCCGACGTGGAAAAGACCGCCACCGAGATCATCAGCAGCAAGCAGAAATTATACTCCACTGTTTCCGACCTGCAGGCAGCCCTGGAGGACGCCCTGCGGGGCCTGATCGACGCCCTGGACTACTGGGCCGACCACATCCAGGGCGCCCCCGGCAAGGGCAAGCTGAATATCTCCTTCAAGTGGGATGACAGCATCATCCTGGACCGCCTGTCTGAGATGGCTCAGTGGCAGCAGGAGGTCAGCATGGGTCTGCGCAGCAAGACCGAGTACCGGATGCATTTCTTCGGTGAGGACAAGGAAACCGCTACACGGGCAGTGCAGGCCATCCAGCAGGAGTCTGGGGCCAACGATATCCTGAAAGGAGTGATCGACAATGGCGATGGCTAAAGAGAAATTCACCCGGACGAAGCAGACCGCCGAGCGGCTGGACTGGCTGATGTCGAATGCACGCATCCTGCGCAGCCCGGCACTGTGGGAAAAGTACTACGAAGCCCTCCGCATTGTTCGCCTGCTGGGCTTTGAGGTCACGGTGGAGGGTGGCCGCTATCACCGGGTAACGCCATGCTGACGCCGGACGAGGTCAACGGCTACGCCGGGCTCATGGCAGCCCCCTGGGACGATCTGAGCGAGCGTATCCTGCGGGATATGGTACGCCGGATCGTCAAAGCGGGCAAGATCACCTCCACTGCAGAGTGGCAGAGCTTCCGGGCACAGGCGCTGGGTGCGAGCCGAGCCTACCTGCTGCGGCAGATGCAGGCCATCGCCCAGGAGCTTGGCCCGCAGGAAGCCGCTGTGTTTGCCCGGGCAATGCAGCAGGCCTACAACAAGGACCTGCGCGATGCCGCTGCAGCGGGCCGCTCTCTGACCCCTCTAGGTGACAGCGAGGAAGCGCAGCAGCTGCTGGAGAGCGGCTACCGGCGCACCATGAACACCCTGTACAACCTGACCCAGACCCGGGCGGTGATGGGCAACCAGAACATGGTGGAGACTACCCAGCGGCAGCTGGCCTATTACCTGGACATGGCCCACATGGACGCTACCAGCGGGGCATTCAGCTCCGATGATGCCGCCCGCCGGGCACTGAACGCACTGGCGGCAAAAGGCGTCGGAGCCATCACCTACCCCAGCGGCCATGTGGACAGCCTGGACGTGGTAGTCCTGCGGGCCACGCGCACCGGCATCAACCAGACCGCCGGAGAGATCACCCGGTACAACGCCGACCAGCTAGACTGTGACCTGATGGAGCTGGACGCCCATGTCGGCGCCCGCACCGGCGATGGCGGACAGGACTTGACCAACCACAGCTGGTGGCAGGGCCAGATCGTCAGCCGCAGCGGGCAGCACGGGTACCTCTCGCTGGACGACATCGGCTACGGTGACGTGCGGGGTTTCATGGGCGCCAACTGTGCCCACAACTGGAGCATGTACTGGGAGGGCGCCAGCGTACGCAGCTACACCCCTGAACGGCTGGCTGCGATCAATGCCGCTACCGTGAACTACAACGGTAAGGACATCGGGCGGTATAAGGCCACCCAGATGCAGCGTGCCCAGGAGCGCCAGATCCGGGCCGACAAGCGGGCTTTTCTCGTCGCCAGGGAAAGCGGCCAGAAGGACGCCGAAAAGGCCGCAGCCGCAAAGCTGGCGGCGTCTCGCGCAAAGCTGAAGGACTTTCTGCATCAAACCGGATTGCAGCAGTACCAGCTGCGGGAGAGCGTGCCGGGCTTTGGCCGCAGTGAAGCCGCCAGTGCCGCAGCCCAGGCAAAGAAATGAACCGCGCTGGACTTCCTGAAATGGCCGTGTTATAATTCAGGCCAGAATAAAGGAGGTTTCACGCTATGAAAATCAAGAATAAAGTCCGGGCGGGCATTGTACTGCTTGCCCTGGCCCTCAGCCTGACCGCCTGTGGCGGCAGCGCTTCCAGCATCGCCAGCAGCACGGCATCCAGCGCCCCAGCCAGCTCGGTGAGCGAGAGCGCCGCACCGGAAAGTGAGGCGCCTGCGGAATCTTCGCCCCTGGATGGCATCAAGTTCACGGTGAGCAAAGTGCGCAACGACAATACCGGCAACTGGCGCATTTCGCTGATTGCGGAAAACATCGACATGAGCCAGTATGCACTGGACTACTACAAGCAGTATTTCACCGACGACAGTGAGATCCACTTCATCGTGAACTTCAACTACAACACCACCACGAAGATCATGGTGGTAGGTGGCCAGCTGGATGTGACCGTGCAGGACTACGTCTCCAAAGAGGAGCACGACGCAAATGTTCTGGGCAGCGGCACCGTTCTGGCTGAGTATTTTGTGGATAAGGAAAACGGCGAAATTGAGAAGATCCGCTGACAAATGAGCAGAACAAAAGCCCTGAAGGAATGCACCTTCAGGGCTTTTGCTGCATCAATTCATTTTTCGAATGGAGAGAAGAAATTGCTCTTTCCCAGAGGGAGATGTGATTGCCAGTTCCTCACCGGTCTGGCAGACGTTTACTCCACACCCATTCAATGGGGTGCACCCCACATCGCAGTCTCCGCGCAAAATGCTGTCCAGATAACTTACTACCTCGTTCACGCTCATCGTTGATCCTCCTATTCTTTTGTACCACTTGCCTGAGTGAACATCTCAAGCACCTGAGCCACCGCCTGCTTTGCCTCTGGCGTGGCAGGCTCCGTGCACCAGCCTCGCTCGTAAAGGGCGACCTCTCGGCGAATCGGGGTGCTTTTGTCGAGCTCTGCAACCCAGAGCTTCAAGACGCGCCCGCCGGCGATACCGAGCGGACTACCGGTCGGGTAGACCTTGGCTTCCCACTCGAAGCGGTGCTCTCCTATCTCCATCCGGCCCCGGTGCCAAATCGGAACCGGCGTATTCCAGCCCGGGCAGCTTGCATTGTAAAAGTTTCCCAGCATCACTGCTCACCTCCGCCGTAGTCCACCACATAGCCGTTGTACACGAAGTTCTCTGCCGCCATGGCGGCGTCCAGAATCCGGTTTGCGTATTCGGCCGCTTCTGCTGGGCTCTTGGTCCCGAAGGACGCCCACTGGACGCCCATCCTCACCGGAGTGCCCTGCCGGGCGAAATTGCAGTTGTGAATCCGGATGCCGTCCTCCGCAGAGAACTGCTCCTGCAGCGCATCCAGCGCCGCGCCGTACACTTTCGCGTTGACCTTATTCATTGTTCAGCCCTCCTCAGTTTGCCTTGACCAGAATGCCCTTGTCCAGCGCGAACCACTCACCGTCGTCCTTCTGAACAGTTCTACAGCCCTGCGCCCGGAGCAACCCCCGCATCTTTTGCAGCTGGTGCTCGGTGCACTGCATCCAGAAGAACCCGGCGAAGTTGAACCACTCGCTGCTCTGGATGTTGACACGCTGGGCCTCCGCATAAATGCGGTTGAACGCACTTGTTTTCATGATTCAGCCCTCCCTTATCAATTCGTAATGCTTGATGCTACCGTCCACGAACTTCCGACCCTGCAGAATTTCCACGCTCTGCAGCAGGAACTCGAGGTGTGCCACGTCGATGGCCCCGCATTCACCCGGGTCACGCAGCAGCTGATCCGCCAAGGCATCCTGCATCTTGACGGGGTAGCAGGTCTCCCCGACGATTTTCTCCCCGTGCTCGATCTCCACGGTGTCGTAAGTAATGTTCAGCGTTTTCATAATCACCATTCTCCCTTCTTGGCTGCCTGGGCGATTGCCCGTTCTTCTTTCTCCTCGTCGAACGCCGCAGCGAACATCTGCAGCGCCCGGGCGTGGGTGATGGGCCCGAACTCCTTCACGAAGTAGGCGAAGGTGCGCTCGTCCCAGCACTCGACGTAACCGTCGCCGCCCTTGTCGTAGTTCTCGCGGGCCAGCGCCATGAGCTCCGCGTAGGTCAATGCACGATCTGCCATGATTCAGCCCTCCTTGTTGGTGTATTCGTCAGTGTCCCGGCTGGACTCGCCCTGCAGGAACACCCGATGCTTGCCGTTGCCATCCCGCAGCCAGTCACCACCCAGAGCGCAGAGGGTAAAGAGCATCCCCTGGTACTGCCCCTCGGCGTTCAGCCGGGTCGGTCCCGGCAGGTCCTCCCGGTGCATGATGCCCCATTGCACGTCCATGCCACAGGCCAGCGTTCCCAGATGCCCACGAAGTTCTTTCTTTTTCATGATTCAGCCCTCCTTCAGCTCGTGCAGCAGGTTCTCCAGTGCTGCAATGTTTTTCTCGTAGTACTGGCCGCCACGGCGGGAGCCGCAGTAGCGGGAGTAGGAGATTTTCCAGCGTCGAATCTGCTCCTTGCAGGTGGCCACCGGATCAGCAGTGGCCTTGATTTCGTCAAGGTTCAGTCCCTTCATGGTTCAGCCCCCCTTATCAAATCTCCAGCTCTGCGCCATACTTCTCGACATGCAGTTCCTGGTACCGTTCGAGGAACTCCTCGTCCGTGCAGGGCGCGAGCTTCGCGTGGACCTGCTCACGGAGTTCATCGTCCATCAGAGAAACATACACTTCAAATTCACCATGGGTCATTTTTCGTTTACCTCCGTTGTTTTTTCGTTGTTTTCCTTCCGGTGGCTGTATGTTACCTCTGCGCAAGCACAAAGTCAAGTTGTCTTTGATTTATTTTTTAATTTCTTTTTGTTGTTGACTTTTGCCAGGGACCGTCATATGCTTGTGGCAGGAAGGAGTGACTCCAAATGACCACATCATCCAGAGTGAAAGCCCTGCTTGAACTGACAGAAACCGACCAAGGCAGCTTTGCCGCAGCGTTCGGCATGACGACCCCGCAGGCCATGGCGAACAAGATGCGCCGGGACAGCTGGTCGGCAAAGGACCTCGCCAAAGCCGCCGCGATCTGCGGCGCAAAGTTGGCGTTCGTCCTGCCGGACGGTTCCCAGCTCATCATCGCGCCCGACGAAAAATGACCGCTACACAGCAAAACGCCCTGCACCGAAGATGACGAACCTCCCGGTGCAGGGCGTTTTCTTTGCATGCAGCGGCAACATTTGTCTCTGTACTCGCAACATTCGGTTACATACAGACTTTGTAGTCACGAAAAAGTGAGCGCTCATGCGGGTTTTTGGGTCAAAACATACAGAACATACTCAAGCTCTTATCCTGACCCTGAACAGAAGAAAATAAGAGTATACACATGCGAGAACGTGCTTAATGCCCGCCCGCGTAGGGTTTATAGGAATTTCCGTATGCTCAGTTACAGGTAGTCAAACCAACTCGTAACGTTTTTACCTCCCGGGATGTGATACGATAACTCCAGATCACACCGCGCACCCGGTGTCAGAGAGGTGCAGAGGGCCCGCGCACGGCAGCGCGACACCAACGCCGTAGGCCCAACGGGAGGTAAAACATGAGACGTGAGGATTTGAAAGCCATCGAGGGCCTGACCGAGGAGCAGATCAACGCAGTCATGCGTCTGCACGGTCTGGACGAAGCCGCCCATCAGGCCACCGTACAGGGCCTGCAGGCGCAGCTGACCACCGCACAGCAGGGTCTGGCGGCCTTCGAGGGCGTGGATGTCAATGATCTGCGCAGTCAGATCACCAGCCTGACCAATCAGCTGAACCAGCAGGCCGCAGAGTTCACTTTCACCGGTGTGCTGCGCGCTGCCGCTCATGAGGCGGGTGCTCTGGATGAGAACGATGCTATCGCATTGCTGCCGGACAGAGCTACACTGCGCGAGAGCAAGAACCAGGCCGAGGACGTCAAGGCAGCCTTTGCTGACCTCAAATCCCGCAAGCCGTATCTGTTCCAGCAGGGCGCTCCCGTCCCGCAGGACGACGGCGCAGGCCCGCAGCCGAACACCGAGCCGCAGGAGCCCGCCAACCCGATCATCGTCCCGAAGCCCCGCAGTCAGGGTGGCAGTGCACAGCCCACCCTGCAGGAGTTTTTGCAGATGACTGGCGCAGAACGCATGGCCCTGCGCACCCGCAACCCGGCACTTTTCCAGCAGCTCTCCGCACAAATCAGAGCTGCACGACACTGACGAGGTAACTAAACTATGCCCATTCCCGGCACTTTTGGCGGTTTCCCGTTTGACCCCGAGGTCTACCAGGGCTTCGTGGATCAGGAGGCCACCTTCTCTGATTCCATCCTTGCTTCCGGCATTCTGGCAAGTGACCAGAGCCTGGCCACTTCGCTGGACAACGGCGGCACGATGGGCACCATCCGTTTCTACAATCCTCTGGACCCCGACACCGACGCTCCCCTGGTCCGCGATGGTGAACAGGACAACGTGCCCACCGAAATCTCCGGCGGCAAGCAGTCCTGGATCCGCATCGACCGCATGAAGGCGTGGAAGGCCACCGAGCTGACCCGTGAGCTGACTGCAGCCGACCCCATGGCCGCCGTGGCCCGCAACACCGGCCGCTACTGGCGCATGTACAAGCAGAGCCTGCTGGTCAAGCTGGTCAATGCGACACTGGGTGTCCCCGGCCTGGAAAGCCACTCCCTGACCGTCAAGACCGGCGGCGTCACCGCCAACCAGCTGATTGATGTGCAGCAGAGCGCTCTGGGCGACTTCTCTGGCAAGTTCGGCCTGCTGGTGGTGCATTCCAAGATTCTGGCCGAATACAAGAAGATGGGCCTGCTGAACTACAACAAGTACGTCATTACCAACGTGCTGCAGAAGGAAGTCAGCCTGCCCACCATCAACGGTCTGGTGGTTATCGAGAATGACCGCGGCACCGATGACGGCACCAACTACAACACCCTCCTGCTGGGCCAGGGTTCCGTGCTGACCGCAGACCCCAAGGTCGTCACCCCTGACTACACCGAGTACAACGCGGCCAAGGCAGGCGGCACCGACATCCTGTACAACAACCGCTCCTTCATCCTGCACCCGAACGGCATCTCCTTTGACGGCGATAAGATCAACAAGCCGACCCCCACGGATGAAGAATTTACCAACAAGGCAAACTGGGCCCTGAAGTTCGATCACAAGAATGTCCGCATGGGCAAGATCAGCATTCCCAAGGCGAACTTTACCGAGGAATGAGCTATGAACAGCTGGCTCACCTACCCTGAGTTTACCGCCCGGTATCCCGGTGCGGCACTGACGGAGGCGGACTTCACACCGCTTGCCGCAGACGCAGCTCTGTTCATCCTGGGTGCTACCCGCTGGTGCGCGGGTCTGGCTGACACCGAAGAACAGATCAACCAGCTCCGGGAGTGTCAGGCCAGGCTGGTGTATCTGGCGTCCGGGCTGGACACCGCCTGGGACGGCGTGACCAGCGTGAACAATCACGGCTACACCGAGAGCTATGCCTCCGGGCTGGACAAGCAGGCCTATCTGGGGAGACAGCAGCAGCGGATCGTGACCGAGGTGCTCTCTGCACCGGTCACCCGCTGGATGCTGTACCAGGGAGGGGCCTACCGCCCGCCCCGCAGACGCTGAGAGGAGGGCTGTCTATGCGCAAACCCCTTCTCGCAACAAAGAGTGTCACGCTGGTGCATTGCATCCGGCAGGGCACTGGCAGCACCAGCTATACCACGGTGCTGTCTGGCGTGAGCTGCCGGGAAGTGGCCGCAGCCGGTACCGGCGCACAGTCTGGTGCAGGCCCTGGCTTTGCCCCGAAAAGCAGCTCCGAGATCTGCGTTTTTGTCGGGCACAGCACAGCCGCCCCGCAGAGCGGCACAGCAGCCTCGATGGACGCGGCAAGCACCTTTCTCGACCCTGCCGCCTTCAAGGCCGCAGACGAAGCCGCAAGGGCCTGTCACTGGACGCTGGCCCCGGAGGACAAGGTGACACTGCCCAGCGGGCACATCGGCACCGTCACCAGCGTACAGGATAACCGGGACGGGCACTGCCCGCACTGGTATGTGGAAGTGACGTGATGAGCGGTCCGATCAGCCTCGGCATCCGCTGGGACCCGAACTTTAAGCCACGCACCGAGGCAGGCTTTCAGCGCCTACAGAAGGAAGCGGACGGCGAGTTCATCCGGCTGGTGACGCCCTACGTTCCGCTGCGCACTGGTGCTCTGGCAGACAGCGCCAAGGACAGCACGGTGCTGGGCAGCGGTCTCATCCGACACACCACGCCCTACGCAGCGGCACAGTATTACCGCTTACCCTGCGGGCAGGGCGTCCGTGAGGACGGCAAAGGCCCGCACTGGGGTGAGCGCTGCGTCAACGACCACAAAGAGGACTTCGTGTCCTTCGTCAAAACCCGCGCCAAGGAGGTCAACAAATGAGTCAGACCGCAGACATCCAAGCCATGCTGGACTGGCTGGCCTCTTGCCCGCTGGCAACGACGCTCAACGACGGGGATGTTGTGTTCTCCATCGAATATCTGGGTGCCGACACCGATCAGATGCAGTTCTCACTGGAGGCTACACCCACGGCAATGGTGCTGGAGCAGTTCTTCCTCGGCAGCCGCCGGGCGAAGAACTATGTTCTGGCATCCCGCATGGTCTACTCGCCCGAGGTCGTCCAGCAGGCCGCGAACAGCGCGTTCTGGGATGAATTTGCCGAGTGGGTAGAGAAACAGTCCGGACGGCGGAACCTTCCCGCGCTGTCTGACGGCAAAAAGGCCGAAAAGGTGGTCTGCCTGTCCCCCGGATACATCATGAGCCAGGATGCCAGCAGCTGCCGCTTCCAGATCCAACTTCAACTCCAGTACTACCAGAAAGGGAGATAATCTATGACTGTTGCTGAAACTCTGGCCGCGCTCAAGTCCGAGAAGGACATCGAGCCCAGCGCCGACTATGCAGGCGAGGAGAACACCGACGACTTCATCCTCGCCATTCAGACTGATAAAACCAAGCAGACCAAAGAATCCGCATGGATCGTCTGCGCCGACCACGTGAAGGAGCACTCCGGCTCCCTGAATGCTTCCACCACGGACGAGGCGTTCATCCGCACCGGTACCGTCACCACCAAGACCGGCACCCAGCGCACCCTTGCTGTCAACGGCAACCGCTGCGTAGGCGACGCATTTCAGGATTTTGTGCTGAGCCACAAAATCAAGTACGGCACCGGTAAGGACGTGATCGTACCCTACGTCTACTTCAGCGTCCGCACCGGCAAGGGCGAGACGGGCAATGCTTCTCTGGTCGTCACCAGCGATGTGGGCGGCTCCGCAAACGCCCCCGCCACTTTTGCGGTGGATGTTAAGGCGGTGGGCACTCCCAAAGCCTTTGACTACCTGACCGACGTCACCGCGTAACATAAAACCAATATCGCCCCTGTCACCTCTGGCAGGGGCGCATTTTATAGGAGGTACAGATACATGATCATCTGTGGGCAGGAATTTGAATTTTCGGCGCTGAACGCTAACGACCTCGACCGTATGAACGCGGCACAGCAGCACATGCAGGCGGCTTCTGACCGCGAGAGCAAGCGCGCGCACACGGGCCCCGCCGACATCCTGCGCGGCCAGTGCCGCCTTATGATGGGCTACTTCGACGAGTTGCTGGGCGAGGGCGCATCAGAACGTCTGGGCCTGGACGGAAACAACTTCGGCGCATGTGTCCGTGTGACGAACGCCATCAAGGAAGCCATCGCCGCAGAACAGGCCACCGTAAAGCAGGCGGCTGCAATGCCCATGAACCGCGAGCAGCGCCGTGCCGTTGCCAAACAGAAAAAGACCGTCCCCTACAAGGTCATTTCTACGCCCAAGACTACGACCGAGGACACCTTCATCCGTGGTCAGACTGAGGTCTCTTACGGCGGTGAGCCCGACGTGGTGGTTCCCGCTCTGACCGACGAGCAGAAAACCGAGCAGCTGATCGATGCCCGGCAGGCCGTAGACGCTCTGCGGGACGATCCTGATGCCATGCAGCAGCTGGCGGCATACGCACTGCAGATCGCCGCAGAGCGCCATGTCTGATCTGCTGCTGGACGAGTTGCCCACCCGGTGGCACGGACACGAGATCGTCCCGGATTTCCGGCCCATGGTCTGGCTGGTCAACTCCTATGTCCGGGGCAGTGTTAACACCGACCCGGTGGGCTTTGCCCGGAGCGCAATTTGGCGCTTTTACAAGGACCCGCACTGCTTTCTGACGGACGACCAGATGCTCTTTGACGGCTACCAGCACCTGCTGGAATTTTATCAGGCAGGTGAAAAGGCGGCATCCGGTGGTGACACTTCCGGCGTTTCGGAGGCACCAGCTACACTACCCTTTGACTACCAGTGCGACGCACCGTATATCGTGGCGGCGTTCCAGCGGCTGTACGGCATCGACCTGACGACCGAGCACGTCCACTGGTTCCGCTTCCGGGCACTGCTGCGGGGCGTGATCGGTGAGGACTGCATGTTCAGCCGCATCATTGACTGGCGCACCGCTGACCTCGCCGAGATGGACCCGGAGAAGCGCCGCTTCTACGAGGAAAAGCGGGAGCACTTCGCGCTGCCGCCGGAGCTGAGAGGGGGTGCTGCTCATGTCGAGACCCTGGATGATCACAACCGTGCCTTCCTCGCACGCTTCCAGCAGCGTTGAGCGCGTGCCGGTCCCCTGCCCCTACTGCGGCCGGGCGTTACCTGTATGGGCAGAAAACGCCGCAGTCGCCCACGGCTTGTGGGTCAAATGCAAAAATCCCGCCTGCAAGCGGGAAATCGAAATAAAACTTTAAGCCTGTGCCCTTGTGCCCGCGCTCACGACTGAGAGGTGGACACATTGGCAGACTACAGCATTACCGGCGATACCAAGCTGGACACCAGCGGCTTTACCAAAGGCGTATCCAGCATGACGGTGGCCGCCGGTAATCTGATTGCAGACCTGACTAAGACCGCAGGCAGCAAGCTGGCCGGTCTGGCGCAGTCTTCGGTCAGCGTCGGCATGAGCTTTGATGCGTCCATGTCCCAGGTGGCTGCCACTATGGGCACCACGGTGGACCAGATCGACAGCCTGACCAAGGTTGCCAAAGAGATGGGCTCGACCACAAAGTTCACCGCTACACAGGCAGCGGACGCCCTGAACTATCTGGCACTGGCAGGCTACGACGCCGACAAAGCCGCCGAGGTGCTCCCCAGCGTGCTGAACCTGGCCGCAGCGGGCGGCATGGACCTAGCCTATGCGTCCGACCTCGTCACCGATGCCATGGCCTCGCTGAACATCGAAGCCAACAAGCAGAATGTGGATGAGTTTGGCAACAAGCTGGCCATGGCCGCCAGTAAGGCGAATGCCAATGTGGCACAGCTGGGCGAAGCCATCCTGACGGTGGGCGGCACCGCTGCCAATCTGAAGGAAGGCACCACGGAACTGACCACGGCGCTGGGCCTGCTGGCAAATGTCGGCCTGAAAGGCGCAGAGGGCGGCACCCACCTGCGCAATATCATCCTGTCTTTGCAGTCGCCCACCAAAGATGCCAGCAAGGTCATGCAGGAGCTGGGGCTCGAAGTCTATGACGCGCAGGGCAACATGCGTGGGCTGGATGACATCCTCACCGACCTGAACGACGCCATGTCCGGCATGACCCAGGGCGGCAAGGACAGCGTCATCAATGCACTGTTCAACAAGACCGACCTTGCTGCTGTCAACGGTCTGCTGGCAGCCCAGGGTGAACAGTGGGAGACGCTGGCAGATCAGATCGACGCAGCAGGCGAAGCCACTGGTGACGGCCTCGGCGCGATGGAACAGATGGCCGAGACCCAGATCGACAACCTGCAAGGCGCCGTGACCATCATGTCCTCGGCATTTGAGGGCTTGCAGCTGGCCATCTATGACGAGCTGGAGTCCACCCTGACCGATGTGGTCAAGTGGGGCACCGACTGCCTCACCCAGCTGACCACCGCCCTGTCGGAAGGCGGGCCCGAAGCCATGCTGGCCGCTGCCGGAGAGATCCTCTCCGATCTGGCGGCGGGCATCGCGGCGCAGCTGCCCGGGCTGATGCAGTCCGGTGTGGATATCATCACCCAGCTGACGCAGAGCCTGAGCGACGCAATGCCCGCTATGCTTGACACCGGTGCACAGGTACTGGGCGCTCTGGTGCAGGGGTTGTCAGACAGCATCCCTCAGCTCCTGAGCTCTGCGGTTCAGATCATCTCCGATTTTGCGTTGTATCTGGCTGATAATGCCGACGCCATCTACGATGGCGGGCTTCAGCTAGTGGAGAGCCTCGTCGTCGGCATCACCGACAATCTGCCCCAGCTGATCACCGCCGCCGCCGTGCTGATCGCCCGTTTTGTGGCAGCCTTTATCTCGCACCTGCCCAAAATCCTCGAGTGCGCCGGTGCCATGCTGACCACTCTGGTGGACGGCATTGTTCGCGGGGCCGAAAATTTGGCCGAAGCGGCCCTTGCCTGCGTTGCCGAGCTGCTCGGCGTCTGGGACGGCAGCATGGACGACTGGGGCAGCATCGGTGTCAACATCGTTAAGGGCATCCAGGACGGTATCCTTAGCTGGTGGGACAATCTAGTCTCGTCGGTGCAGGAAAAGGTCAACGGCATGATCTCCACGGTCAAGAGCCTGCTGGGCATCCACTCGCCTTCCAAGGTGTTCTCCGAGATTGGTGTAAACGTCTGCGCCGGTTTGGCCCAGGGTCTGACCAAGGGTGACCGTCAGGTAAAAAACGCTGCTAAGACCGTAGTCGCGTCCGTCACCGACAGCACGACAGAGCTGGAGGGCCAGGTCACCCGCACAGTGGAAACTGTGACGCAGCAGATGGCCAGTGGCGCGATGCAGCAAAAGCAGGTCATCACCGAGACCAGCCGCCAGATGGTAGCCGGTGTCCTGAAGGACATCAAGACGATCACCGAGATCGACGAGAAGGGCAAGAAGACCGTCAAGCAGACCATGGAGACCGTCCGGGAGACGGCAAAAACGGTCACCTCGACCTTTGACACGCTGGCGGACGGCGTCAAGACCACCACCCAGACGGTCACCGAGACGCTCACCGACGGCACGGAGACCCAGAAAAAGGTCATCACCGAGACCTACGACGACGTGGTGGACGGGGCCCTCGTGACGGTGGAGCGGGTCAAAACCATCGCGGCCGACGGCACCGAACAGGTGGCCGAGCAGGTTAAAAAATCTGCAGCGGACACGCTGGACGGACTGTGGAAAGAGCTGCAGGAAAAAGCCAACGAGGGCGTGCTGGGCACCTTTGACGACCTGTACAGCGCCGTCAAAGACAAGGACTGGAAAAGCATCGGCCTGTGGGTGGCAAAGACCATCTACGGCGGCCTGACGGCTGACCAGAAGAAGCAGATCGAGGACTATGCCATCGGTCTCGTAGGCAAGATCAACGGCGTGCTGGGCCAGTACCAGCAGCAGATCGCCGCCAAGGCGTGGGACATCGGCACCCAGATCTGCAGCGGCCTGACGAACGGCTTTGCCGACGTGTGGCAGCAGGCGTCCCAGCTGGGCACCACCCTCACCGACATCTTCACCGGGCTCAAGGGCCCCCTGAGCAACGCGGCCACGGCCATCAGCCAGGGCCTGCAGGGCGGCCTGCTGTCCAGCTTCCCGTCCGTCTACGCGGGCGTGGCTGGCATGATCGGCAGCATCGGCGCGGCCTTTGAGGGCATGATGACCGCCATCTCTGCGGCCCTGAACGCAACCGTTTTCGGCATCCCGATGGGCGTCATCGTGGCGGGTGCAGCCGTGGCGCTGGGCATCGCCATCGCGGCCATCGTCAGCAAGCTGGGCGGCTCCAAAAAGAGCTCCGGCGTGTCCGGCGGCGGCAGCGTTTCGGGCGGCGGCGGTGGCTCCGGCGGCATCAGCGGCGATATCGACATCTCTACCGGCACTGGCAGCCTGGAGGACGCCATCAACGCCAACACCAAGGCACTGGAAAAGACAAACTCCGCCCTCGCCGACATGATCCGGCAGGCGGGCAGCCTGGTGCTGTCCGATAACATGCGTTTGGGCAGCACCGTGGCCGCGTCCGGCACCGCGCAGGTGCGTGCTGCTGCCAGTAGCTACCACCGCGAGGGTGACGTCACCGTCAATCAGTACATCCAGAGCAAGGCGCATTCCGCTGCCGACCTTGCCCGCGAGACCCGCTGGGAAGCCGACAATGCCCGCCGCCAGCGCCGATGAAAGGAGGACACCGTGCTTTTTAAGGATCACCTGAAGATCGTCACCGACGCCGGTGCTGTCCTGCATCTGGGCTGGGACTATGATACGCCCTACAACCTCGACCCGCTCAACGGCGTGGACATCGATCTGCAGACGGCGCAGGGCATCAACCAGGTGGGCACGACCGTGGAGCGGCAGAGCGTCTCCGGCGTATCCCGCACGCTGGATGTAACGTTCTGGGGTGCGCACAAGCTAGACAATGCCGAGTTCTTCACCCGCTGTCTGCCGTACTTCGCGAAAGGCACTCTCTACTTTGGCGACCGGTACTTCACCCGGTTCGTGCTGCAGAAAATGCCTTACTTTTCCAGCTACACCCCGGACCCGCGCTGCAGCCTCATGCTGTACACCCCGAAGCCCTACTGGTACGACCTGACCGCAGTCAGCAGCGTGCTGGGCGGCTTCCGGCCGGCTTTTTTGTTCCCCGTCTGCTACGACAGCCACACCTACGGCATCCGGCAAGATGGCACGGCGGCGGTGCTGCGCAACAACGGTTCGCTGCCGGTGCCCTTCACGGCCGCGCTGAGCTGCACTACCACGCCGGTGGTGCACCCGAAGGTCGTGGACCTGCACACCGGCGCGTACATCGGCTTTGACCTGACCTTGCAGCCGGATGACACACTGGAAATTTACCGCAGCACGTCTGACCGGCTGTCCGTGGCGCTGACCCATGAGGGCATCACCACCAACTGCTTTGCCGCGTTGGACGAGGACAGCACCCTCACTGAGCTGCAGCCCGGCGACAACGTGCTCAGCCTGCAGGCCGAGAGCGGGGCCAGCTATCTGCGGGCATCCGTGAGCTTTTATCCGATGGAGGCGGGCATCCTGCCCGAACCGCTATGAGACTGGACGTGTTAGACGCAGACACCCTCGCCCGCGTGGGCTGGGTGGACGTGTGGGTATCCCTCTACTGGGACAGCCCCTATTACTCCGAGGGCGGCTTTACCCTTGAGGTTAGACCGACGACCGAGAACCTGCAGCTCCTGCAGGAAGGCCGCTGGGTCGTCCGCAGCGATGAAACGCCCCGCATCCCCATGCGCATCTGCAGCAGGGCCAACCAAAACGAGGACGCGAACCTCGTGGTGAGCGGCTACCCGGCAACGTGGCTGCTGACAAAGCGCGTCTCGGCTGCGGTCATCAAGGAGCAGAATGCCGAGCAGGCCATGCGGGCGCTGGTGAGCGCCATGCAGCCGTGGCCGCGCCTGGAGCTGGGCACTGAGTACGGCTTTGATACCACCTTCGACAAGCAGACCTCTGGCGGCAGCGTCTTTGACTACTGCCAGACCATCGGGCAGGCCTGTGACCTGGGCTTCCGCATCGTGCTGGATGGCACCGGCAACAGCAAGCGCCTGCTGTTCGAGTGCTTCCGGCCCACCTTTGACCCCAACAACCGGTACAGCCCCAAGTGGGGCAACCTGCTCAACGCCGGGTGGAGCTTTGCGGACACCGACTACGCCAACGTCGCCCTCGTGCAAGGCGCGGGCGAAGGCAGTGCCCGGGCCACCGTCTGGGTGGGCGATGTGGACAGCACCGGCTCTGACCGGCGGGAAATGTACATCGACGCCCGGGACATCCAGCCCGACGAGGACAGCGGCGAGACCACCACCAGCCAGAGCTATCTGCAAAAGCTGGCCGACCGGGGCGGCGAAAAGCTGCTGGCCCAGCTGCGCACCGGCAGCATTGAGTTTGACGTGGACGACGATGTTTTGCAGGTGGGCGACGTGCTGAGCGCCAGCCTGCCCCAGCTGGGCTACACCGCCATGGTGCGCGTGGCCGACATCATCACCCAGAGCCAGGACAGCGGCACCACCCGCACCATCCGGCTGGGCACCCCCAGCTGGCACAAAACGTAAAGGAGGACCTATGAGCGACATCATAACTTACCCCGAAAACGGCATCACCTACGACGCCGACGACGCATCGGGCTACCTCGCCACCCGGCAGAGCGGCGTATACAGCGCCGAGGAGGACTTCGCCGTCACACCCGCAGGCGAGCTGAGCCTGACCGTCAGCGCAGGTCAGGCATGGGTGCGCCCGTCCCGGTTTAAGGGCAGGAGCATCATCATGGAGCAGCCCACCACGCTGACCCTGACCGCCGCCGACCCGGTGCGCACCCGCATCGACCGCGTGGTGCTGCGCTACGACGCAGCGGCCCGACAAACGCGCCTGCAGGTGTTGGAGGGCACACCGGACTCGGCCAGCCCCACGGCACCCGCGATCACCCGCACGGCGCTGGTCTACGACCTCTGCCTTGCCGAGATCACCCGCCCTGCAGGCTCCACGGCCATCACTGCCGCCGATCTCACCGACACCCGCGCGGACGAAGACGTCTGCGGCGTCATGCGGGACGGAGTGACCAGCATCCCGACGGCGCAGCTCATCGCCCAGTGGCGGGCGGCGCAGGCGGCACAGGA
>ERZ1034976.601-NODE-601-length-33008-cov-5.566625_pt1 | contig 33008 bp, 37 predicted proteins | sample MGYA00520623_ERZ1034976 | MGnify/ENA primary metagenome ERZ1034976 (study PRJEB33766, sample SAMN09781774) | gut metagenome | biome: gut microbiome | host: Homo sapiens | place: Madagascar | study: EMG produced TPA metagenomics assembly of the PRJNA485056 data set... | reverse complement strand
AGAAGGAATTCACTATATTTCTGATCCTGTCTGCTTTTGGGCTTCTGATCAATGAGATCGTGATGTATCTCTGCATTGACGTGATCTATGATCACAGCGCTTTCCTGCAGGATATGATTACAGATGGCCTGATGGTATCCATCAGTTCTGTGGTGGCAACCGGTATTGTTATGGTATACAATTTTATTTCCAGGAAGCTGTTCCTTGAAAGAAAATAACAAGGCAGCTTCCAGAGGTCTGAAAAATAATAAATACAGAATGAGAGACTGACATGACAGAACAGAAAACAATTACACAGATAACAGAAAAGATAGATGGTGCCAGGGAAACAGAAAGACAGATCGCCTTCATGGAAAAGGCAGCCGGTTATGTGCAGGAGCTTTCAGAAAAGCTTGGCAGAAAACCGACCTGCTGTGTAGTTACCTTCGGGTGCCAGATGAATGCCAGAGATTCTGAGAAGCTTTCCGGTATCCTGGAAAAGGTGGGCTATGAACTGGTAGAGAAGGAAGAGGCGGATTTCGTTATTTACAATACATGTACCGTCAGGGACAATGCCAATCAGAGAGTCTATGGAAGACTTGGCTATCTGAATGGACTGAAAAAGAAAAATCCTCATATGAAGATCGCTCTGTGCGGCTGCATGATGCAGGAACCGGCAGTGATTGAAAAGATCAGGAAAAGCTACCGCTTTGTGGATCTGATCTTCGGAACCCACAATATCTATAAATTTGCAGAGCTTCTGACAGCCATGTTTGAGTCAGATGGCATGATCGTGGATATCTGGAAGGATACTGACCAGATCGTGGAAGATCTTCCTGTAGAAAGAAAATATCCTTTCAAATCCGGAATTAATATCATGTTTGGATGCAATAATTTCTGCAGCTACTGTATCGTACCTTATGTAAGAGGCAGGGAAAGAAGCAGGAACCCGAAGGATATCCTCAGGGAAATTGAGAAGCTTTCCGAGGATGGGGTGAAGGAGATCATGCTCCTTGGACAGAATGTCAATTCCTATGGAAAAAATTTGGATATGCCCATTACCTTTGCGCAGCTTCTTCGGGAGGTGGAAAAAATCGACGGCATTGAGAGAATCAGATTCATGACTTCCCATCCAAAGGATCTTTCAGATGAACTGATTCAAGTGATGAAGGAATCAAAAAAGATCTGCCGGCATCTGCATCTGCCTCTGCAGTCAGGCTCTACAGAGATCCTGACGAAGATGAACCGCCGGTATACCAAAGAACAGTATCTGGCACTGGCAGAAAAGATCCGGAGGGAGATACCGGATATGGCGATCACCACAGATATTATCGTAGGTTTCCCAGGGGAAACCAGGGCAGATGTGGATGAAACAATTGATGTGATCAATAAAGTACAATATGACAATGCGTTTACCTTTATTTATTCCAAGAGGACAGGAACACCTGCTGCAGCAATGGAACAGGTGCCGGAAGAGGAAGTAAAGGAAAATTTTGCAAGAGTACTGGAAACCGTACAGCAGACTGCAAAGAAACGGGCGGCACTTCTGCAGGGACAGACACATTCTGCTCTTGTGGAGGATGTGAATGACCAGGATCCGGAGCTTCTGACAGGAAGACTGTCAAACAATATGATCGTGCATTTCAAAGGAGAAAAGGATCTGATCGGACAGATCGTACCAGTCTGCCTGAAGGAATGTCACGGATTTTATTATCTGGGAGAACGAGTATAGAAATCGGATGGTGAACAAATGGCTGAAGTAACACCTATGATGAAACAGTACCTGGAAACAAAAAAGGATTATCAGGACTGCATCCTTTTTTACAGACTGGGTGATTTTTATGAAATGTTTTATGAGGATGCCCTGACAGCATCCAGAGAGCTGGAAATTACCCTGACCGGCAAAAGCTGCGGACAGGAAGAGAGAGCACCCATGTGCGGGATTCCCTACCATGCGGTAGAAGGATATCTGAACAAGCTGATCCAGAAGGGCTACAAGGTGGCAATCTGTGAACAGGTAGAGGATCCGAAGCTTGCCAAAGGAATTGTAAAGCGTGAAGTGGTAAGGATCGTCACACCCGGTACCAATATGGATATTCAGGCTATGGATGCAGGTAAGAATAATTATCTCATGAGTATAGCCTATTTTCAGGGCAAAAGCGGAATTTCCGTAGCTGATGTGACAACGGGTGATTATTACCTGACAGAGGTGGAGGACAACCGGAAGCTTCTGGATGAGATCAATAAATACGTACCAAGTGAGATTATCTGTAATGATGCGTTTCTTGTCAGTGGGGTCAATATTGATGATCTGAAAGGAAGACTTGGTATTATCTGTAATACACTGGATTCCCATTATTATGACGAAGACCGCTGCAAGAAATGCATGATGAAGCATTTCCATGTCAGTACACTGAAGGGGATGGGAGTCGAGGATTTTCCGTCCGGGCTGATCGCAGCCGGGGCGCTGATGCAGTATCTTTATGATACACAGAAGAATGATCTTTCCCATTTTACCCATTTATATCCGTATCTGACAAGCCGTTATATGCTTCTTGACAGTGCTACCAGAAGGAATCTGGAGCTTACAGAGACCTTACGGGAAAAACAGAAGAGAGGCTCACTTCTCTGGGTGCTTGATAAGACAAAAACAGCTATGGGAGCCAGATGTATGCGCCAGTATGTGGAACAGCCTCTGATCGATAAGGCTTCCATTGAGAAAAGACTGGATACAGTAGAAGCACTTTCAAAGAAACCCATGCTCAGGGATGAGATCCGTGAATATTTAAATCCAGTCTATGATCTTGAGCGTCTGCTTGGAAAGGTTAGCTTTAAAACAGCAAACCCCAGGGATCTTATCGCCTTTGGCAATTCCCTGAAGATGCTGCCGCATATCAAGACAATCCTGAATGATTTTGAAACAGGTCTTCTGCCGGAGATTGGTCAGGACATTGATCCGCTGACGGATATCTGTAATCTGATCGACAGCGCGATCATTGAGGAGCCGCCCATTTCCATCAGGGAAGGTGATATTATCAAAGAAGGCTTTGATGAAAATGTAGATACCCTGCGTCATGCCAAAACAGAGGGGAAAAACTGGCTGGCACGGCTTGAGGAAGAAGACCGGAACCGGACAGGAATCAAAAATCTGAAGATCAAATACAATAAGGTATTCGGCTATTATTTTGAAGTGACCAATTCCTATCAGGATCTGGTGCCTGCAGATTATATCAGGAAGCAGACACTGGCTAGTGCCGAGCGTTATACCAATCAGAAGCTGAAAGAGCTGGAAGATACTATCCTGAATGCAGAAGATAAACTGACGGCCATGGAATACGATCTGTTCTGTCGTGTCAGGGATACCATAGCAGGAGAGATCCTGAGAATCCAGAAAACGGCCAAGGCGATCGCCATGCTTGATGTATATGCGTCATTTTCCGTTGTGGCTGAGCGGAATCATTATGTCAGGCCCGCTATCAATGAAAAAGGTGTGATCCAGATCCGGGCAGGACGACATCCGGTTGTGGAACAGATGACAGATGGTGATATGTTTATCGCCAATGATACCTTCCTTGACAATCACAAGAATTGTGTAGCTGTGATCACCGGTCCCAATATGGCCGGTAAGTCTACCTATATGCGTCAGACAGCACTGATCGTCCTAATGGCGCAGATTGGCTGCTTTGTACCGGCTGACAGTGCTAATATCGGTATCGTGGACAGGATATTTACAAGAGTCGGGGCTTCAGACGATCTTGCAAGCGGGCAGAGTACCTTTATGGTAGAGATGAACGAGGTTGCGAATATTCTTCGCAATGCAACAAAAGACAGCCTGCTTGTACTGGATGAGATTGGAAGGGGAACTTCTACCTTTGACGGACTATCCATTGCATGGGCAGTGATCGAACATATCAGCAATAAAAAGCTTCTTGGAGCCAAAACACTGTTTGCCACCCATTATCATGAGCTGACAGAGCTGGAGGGCAAGATGAATAATGTCACCAACTATTGTATTGCTGTTAAGGAAAAAGGAGATGACATTGTATTCCTGCGCAAGATCATAAAGGGTGGTGCTGACAGAAGCTACGGTATCCAGGTAGCCAAACTGGCAGGTGTTCCGGATATGGTCATTGACAGGGCAAAAGAGATTGCAAGACAGCTTTCTGACAATGATATTCTGGAAAAAGTGCAAAGCATCACTGTGGATCAGAAGGAGAGCAGACATAAACCCGTCAAGTATGATGAAGTGGATCTGTCTCAGATGTCCCTGTTTGATACCGTGAAGGATGAGGATGTGATCAAGGAGCTGAAGGAAATTGATATTTCCACCTTAACGCCTCTGGATGCACTGAATACGTTGTATAAATTACAGAATAAACTGAACAACAGATGGCAGCTGTAAAGAAGGGAGGTCTGTATGCCTGAAATTCATCTTTTAAGTCAGAGCACAATTGATCAGATTGCGGCAGGAGAAGTTGTTGAGCGGCCTGCCAGTGTGGTAAAGGAGCTTGTGGAGAATGCCATAGATGCCGGAGCAGACGCAGTTACTGTCGAGATCAAAGACGGCGGACTGTCCCTGATCCGGGTAACGGATAATGGCTGCGGCATTGATAAATCGCAGATTAAACGGGCGTTTCTCCGTCATGCTACCAGCAAGATCAGTACCATAGATGACTTAAGCTTCGTAGAAAGTCTTGGCTTCCGCGGCGAAGCACTTTCCAGTATCGCTGCAGTGGCACAGGTAGAAGCAATCACCAAAACAGAGAAAGAACTGACCGGCATCCGGTATGCCATTGCAGGCGGCATGGAAGAGGACGTGGAAGAGATCGGGGCTCCGAAAGGAACAACATTCCTTGTGCATAATCTGTTTTATAATACACCGGCGAGACGGAAATTTATGAAGCAGCCCAAAACAGAAGGCGGCTATGTATCAGATCTGATGGAGCACATTGCGATGTCCAGACCGGATATTTCCTTTAAATTTGTAAATGGCGGTGCTGTCAGATTCCATACTTCCGGAAACGGGGATCTGAAGGAAGTGATCTACCGGATCTATGGAAGGGAAATGGCAGATAGTGTGATCCCGTTTGAAGAAGAAGGAGATCTCTGCCATATCAGCGGCTACATTGGAAAGCCGGAGATCAACCGTTCCAGCAGAGCCTATGAGCTGTTCTTTGTGAATGGAAGATTTGTAAGGGATGATCTGTTGTCCAAGGCACTGGAAGAAGGCTACAGACAGTATGTGATGCAGCATAAGTTTCCTTTTGCCGTGCTGCACATTTCCATAGATCCAAAGGAGATTGATGTGAATGTGCATCCCTCCAAAATGCAGATCAGGATCCAGCGCGGGAATGAAATGTTTGCCTTTCTTTCGGAGAATATAAAGAAAAGACTGCACGAGCTGGAGATGATACCAAAGGTTCTTCTGACAGAGGAAAAAGAAGAAGCACCGCAGAAGGTAAAGACACCGGAGCCCTTCGAAACCAGACGGATTGAAAATCTGGTACAGGAGGGAAAAAAGACTTACCTTACAGGTCCAGAAACAGGGCAAGGTGCCCCGGTTGACCGGGCGGATCGCAAATTGACCAGTGCAGTACTAGGTGCAGATGCACATAAAATCGGGACTCCTTTAGTCAATAGTGAAATCCGATCCAATGTAATCAAGGCTGCTGACCATATTTTTGTAGAAAAACCAGTACAGATGAATCTGTTCGAAGAAAAGATCCTGACAAGAGAGGCTAGGGATGAATATAAGATCCTTGGGCAGATCTTTGATACCTACTGGCTGATGGAATACCGGGATAAGCTCCTGATCATTGACCAGCATGCGGCTCACGAAAAAGTAAAATACGAACGGCTGGTAAAGCAGCTTAAGGAAAAGCAGGCAGCTTCCCAGCTTTTAAGTCCTCCGGTCATCTTAAATCTTTCTGGAAAAGAAGAAATTGTGTTCAGACAATACCGGGAATACTTTGAAAAGATGGGTTTTGAAGCCGAAGAATTCGGAACTGGTGCCTATGCCATCAGAAGTGTGCCGACAGACCTTTATGGCTGTGATGAAAAGGAATTGTTCTTCCAGGTTCTGGATGAGCTTTCTGAAGTGCCTGCTAAGGGAGAACCAGATGTGATCCTTCAGAAGCTGGCATCCATGGCCTGCAAGTCTGCAGTAAAGGGAAATAATTCCATGGACAGAAAAGAAATGGAAACACTGATCGATGAACTGCTGACGCTGGAAAACCCTTATCATTGTCCACATGGCAGACCAACGATCATTACCATGAGCAAATATGAAATTGAAAAGAAATTTAAGAGGATCGTGACGTGACGGAAAAGAAACCATTGGTCATTCTGACCGGACCGACCGCTGTTGGGAAAACAGCACTTTCCATTAAACTTGCTTCAGAAATCGGCGGAGAGATCATCTCCGCTGATTCTATGCAGGTTTATCGGCAGATGGATATAGGCTCTGCCAAAATAAAGCCGGAAGAAATGGGTGGAATTCCCCATCATCTGATTGATATACTGGAGCCGGAGGAAGAATTCAATGTCTGTCTTTTTGAAAAGCTTGCACTGGAAGCCATGGAACAGATTTATGAACGAGGACATATTCCTGTTGTGGTCGGAGGAACTGGCTTTTATATCCAGGCTCTTTTATATCAGATCGATTTTACAGAAGAAGAAACAGATACTGCCTACCGCGATAAACTCTGGCAGCTTGGAGAAGAAAAGGGGAACCATTATCTCCACGAGCTGCTGCGTAAGGTAGATCCGGAGTCCGCAGAAGAGATCCATGAAAATAACAGGAAAAGGGTGATACGTGCCCTGGAGTTTTATGAGAACTGCGGTAAGCCTATTTCGACCCATAATAAGGAACAGCGGCAGAAGACGTCAGCCTATAACTCCTGCTATTTTGTCCTGACGGATGACAGAAAAAAGCTTTATGAAAGGATTGAGAGCAGGGTTGACCAGATGCTTTCTAAAGGGCTGGTTGACGAGGTGAGAACCCTGAAGGAACGGGGCTGCAATGCCTCCATGGTATCCATGCAGGGGCTTGGATATAAAGAAATACTGGAATATCTGGATGGCAGATGCAGCCTTTTGGAAGCAGTAGAAAAGATCAAGAAGGAAACCAGACATTTTGCCAAACGGCAGCTTACCTGGTTCCGCAGGGAAAAGGATGTGATCTGGCTTGATAAGCAGGCGTTTGCTTATGATGAGGATGCCGTTCTTTCCTGCATACTGGAAAACTTAAGAAAGAAGGAAATTATAAAATGAGTGCAGCAGAAATGATGTACAGACAGCTTGGCATCAGCCGGAAAGTATACGAATATGGAGAAAAGATCTGGGAAGCTCTTTCTGGACGTTTTCAGGAGATTGACCGGATATCAGAGTATAATCAGATCAAGGTCATTGCAGCCATGCAGAACCAGAAGGTGAGTGAGGCCTGCCTTCTTGGTACGACCGGTTATGGATATAATGATCTTGGAAGGGATACCCTGGAAAAGGTCTATGCAGATATTTTCCATACAGAAGATGCACTGGTGCGACCCCAGATTACCTGTGGAACACATGCGCTGGCACTGGCACTTTTAAGTAACCTCCGCCCAGGGGATGAACTGCTTTCTCCTGTTGGGAAACCATATGATACATTGGAAGAAGTGATCGGAATCCGTCCATCCAGGGGATCCTTAAAGGAATACGGTATCAGCTACAGCCAGGTGGATCTGCTGCCTGATGGTTCTTTTGACTATGAGAATATCAGAAAGGCCATAAAGCCTTGTACGAAGCTGGTTACAATCCAGCGCTCCAAGGGATATCAGACAAGGCCTACCCTGTCAGTCGAAAGAATCGGAGATCTGATCAGGTTCATTAAAGGAATCCGTTCTGATATTATCTGCATGGTAGATAACTGCTATGGAGAATTCACGGAAACCATAGAACCTTCTGATGTGGGAGCAGATCTGGTAGTCGGTTCCCTGATCAAGAATCCGGGCGGCGGACTTGCGCCTATCGGAGGTTATCTTGCCGGCAAAAAAGAATGTATCGAGAATGCAGCCTGTCGTCTGACAACGCCCGGACTTGGCAGAGAAGTAGGAGCCTCCCTGCAGGCACTTTCATCCTTTTACCAGGGACTCTTTCTGGCACCCTCTGTTACGGCAAATGCCATGAAGAATGCCATTTTTGCTGCAAACATTTATGAAAAGCTTGGATTTTCTGTTGTGCCGAATGGTACCGAGCCCCTGTATGATATCATTCAGGCAATAACCTTTGGAAAGCCGGAGGGTGTGATTGCTTTCTGCCGGGGAATCCAGCAGGCAGCACCTGTAGATGGGCATGTAACACCAGAACCGTGGGATATGCCAGGCTATGACAGCCCGGTGATCATGGCTGCAGGTGCCTTTGTTTCCGGTTCCTCTATTGAGCTTTCCGCAGACGGCCCGATCAAACCACCCTATACTGTTTACTTCCAGGGGGGACTGACCTGGCAGCATGGAAAATTCGGTATTATGAAAAGTCTGCAGAGTCTTGTCGAACAGGGAATGATCCCTTCGGATTTTGGCGGAACAGGGGAATAAATTACATCTGTAAATCATAAAATTTCCACGAAAGCGGTATACATTGATTTTTTTCTATGCTAAAATAATGACATTGTGAACAAGCAAAAGAGAAGCCGGGGGTAACGATTTATGCGTAAGAATAACTGGGCCTGCTTTCTGCTGATCCTGGCAGGAATTGTAATAGGTGGCTTTATAGGAAGTCTTTTACCGGTACAATGGTTAAACTATGGGCAGACGTTTGGACTTTCCAGTCCGGTCGTCCTGGATTTTGGTATCCTGTGCCTGACATTTGGACTTTCCATTAAGATCACTGTAGCCAGTATTCTTGGGATTATTATTGGAATTATTATTTACCGCTTCCTTTGAAATATGTAAAACATTACTTTCTGCATAGTCAGATGCCGGGAGGTATCTGTGATGAGAGAAGGGCAGAAAGGAAAATATGGAGGCTATCACAGAAACAATGAGTCAGGAACAGCCCTATGAGAAATTTATGCGTTTCGGGGCTGAAGCACTGACAGAAGCAGAGCTGCTTGCCGTTATCCTGCGGACAGGCACCAGAAACTGTTCTGCATTGGAGCTGGCAGAAAAGGTACTTTCGCTTGCCAGGGGAAGGGAAAAGGGATTAAATGCACTGCACCATATACCCTTAAGGGAACTGCTGAAGATCCCGGGAATTGGTGAAGTCAAGGCAGTGAAGCTGAAAAGTCTTGCAGAGCTGTCGAAACGTATGGCAAGAGAACAGGCTGCCTCAACACTTTCCTTTGATTCACCGGATACAGTAGCCCGTTATTTTATGGAAGAGCTGCGGCACGAGGAAAGAGAAAAGGTACTGTTATTATCACTGGATTCTAGACTTAATCTGATTGAAAAGGATGTGCTTTCCATTGGAACCGTGAATTATTCCCTGCTTTCTGCAAGAGAAATTTTCGTACTGGCATTTCAAAATAAAGCATCGTCTGTTATGCTGCTTCATAATCATCCGAGTGGGGATGCAACACCAAGCAGACAGGATGTCTGTATTACAGAAAAGATAAAAGAAGCCGGAGAACTGCTTGGCATTCCATTGACAGATCACATCGTTATAGGGAGTAATGCTTATACAAGCTTTAAGAAATGCGGCTTATTATAGAAAGGAGTATTTATTTTGTCTTCAAATATTTTTGGTATCGATCTTGGTACAAGCAATATTAAAATTTATAACAGGGCGGATGATACAATCCTTGTTGAAAAAAATATGATCGCCATCGAAAACAAGAGCACGCTGTTTGCCTATGGAGATTCCGCCTTTGAAATGTACGAGAAAGCACCGGCCAACATTCATATTTCCTATCCGTTGTCCAATGGTGTAATCGCTGATATCAAGAACATGGAGCTTCTTGTCAAATATTTCATCAATGACCTGTCAAGAGGCAATGTACGTCCTGCAGATTATTATATTGCAGTCCCCTTTGACATCACAGAGGTAGAGAAAAGGGCTTTTTATGATCTGATCAAGGAATCCGGTGTGAAGGCAAGGAAGATCCTTGTTGTGGAAAAGGCAGTTGCTGACGGTCTTGGGATGGATATTGATGTTAAGAATTCCCAGGGGGTACTGACTGTTAACGTAGGGTATGATACCACAGAAATTTCCATTCTGTCCCTTGGTGGGATTGTGCTCAGCAAGCTGATCAAGATTGGCGGGCTTAAATTTGATGATGCGATCCGCAGTGCGGTGCGCAAGGAATTCAGCCTGATCATAGGTGGAAAAACAGCAGAAAATGTCAAGATTTCGCTGAAAGAGCTTGAAAAAGAGGGAAGAGGTGCAGTTGTTTACGGCCGTGATATTGTAACCGGACTTCCTGTAGAAAGAGAACTTCCTACTTCTATGATTGATGAATGTCTGATGGAACTGTTTTATACGATCATTGACAGTATAAAAGTCATTCTGGAGAGAACACCTCCGGAACTGGCTGCTGATATCTACCGTCATGGTATTTATCTGACTGGCGGGGCTTCCCAGGTCAGTCATCTGGCTGAACTGATCCACAAGGGAACCGGTCTTAAGGTAAATCTCTCTGAGAATCCGGTTACCAGTGTTGCACTTGGACTTGCCAAGATCATCAAGGAAGATAATTACAAGTCCGTAGCTTATGCTATTGAAGGAATGAGTAAATGAGTCCTGTCGTAAAGAGAAAAGGAGAAAAATTTACACTACCGAGTAAATATCTCCTTTTTATTTTAACAATTGTATGTACCGCACTGATCATTCTGACTTTTTATACCGGTTTTCTGAGTACCCCGTTAAGTGCTGTGGGAGGCTTTCTGATCGTTCCCATGCAGGACGGGATCAGTAAGGCAGGCTCATGGCTTTCAACAAGATCAGAAGAATTGGTCGAGATCCGGTCACTGATTCAGGAAAATGAGGAGCTGAAGCAGAAAGTGGACGAGCTTACCATGGAAAATATCAGCCTTCAGCAGGATCGGTACGAGCTGACCAATTTAAGACAGCTCTATGAGCTGGATTCCCAGTATGATGAATATCAGAAGATCGGAGCAAGGATCATTGCCAAGGATTCTGGCAACTGGTTCCATTCTTTTACCATCAACAAAGGAACGAATGATGGACTGTCCGTGGATATGAATGTCATAGCCGGAAGTGGGCTGGTCGGAAGGATCATAGATGCAGGACCTGACTGGGCAAAGGTAATGGCGATCATTTCCGATAATTCCAACGTCAGCGGCATGGTACTTTCCACATCCGATAATCTTATCGTAACAGGAGACCTGGAGCTGTACGCAGATGGTCTGATCAGCTTTGAAAAGCTGGTTGACAGTGCTGACAGAGTGGTAGAGGGGGATAAGATCGTCACCTCCAATGTCAGTGACAAATATCTGCCAGGGATTCTGATCGGTTACATATCGGCCATTAATGTGGATTCCAATAATCTGACCAAATCAGGAGTGTTGACACCGGCAGTGGACTTTGAACATCTGGAAGAGGTTCTTGTGATCACACAGACAAAGCAGACTGTTGCGGAAGGAGACTGATCCATGCTTAGATTTCTGGTTTCATTTTTTCTGACAATATTCTGCTTTGTACTGCAGAGCACAGTTTTTCCGGCAATCTCTTTTGGAGGGATTGTGCCAAATCTTATGATTGTCCTGACTGCTTCCTTTGGATTTATGCGTGGAGAAAAATCAGGTCTTTTATTTGGTTTTTTCTGCGGACTTCTGGCAGATATTTTCTTTGGAAGCTTTATTGGACTGTATGCATTGATCTATATGTATATTGGTTATTTAAATGGCAAATTCAACAGGATTTTTTATCCGGAGGATATCAAGCTTCCCCTTGCCCTGATCCTATGCAGTGATCTGGCATATGGATTGCTTTGCTATCTTCTGTTTTTCCTTATGAGAGGAAAATTTCATTTCGGATATTACCTGCTTCACATTATTCTGCCTGAGGCTGTTTATACCATCGTGGTAACCCTGCTGTTATATCCGCTGATCCTCTGGATCAATAAAAGGCTGGAAAGCAGAGAACAAAGGAGTGCGCGGAAATTTGTTTGAGGATTTTAAGGAAAATTTGATCAATACCATAACATCCCGTACGTTTGTGCTGACAATCGCAATGATTCTGATTGCGGTGGTTATCATTGAACGTATTTTTGATCTGCAGATAGTACACGGAGAAGAATATCTTGATTCTTTTGAAACAAAGATCATGAAGGAAAGAACCATTTCCGGAAGCCGTGGCTGTATTTATGACAGGAATGGGAACCTTCTTGCGTACAATGAACTGGCACATTCTGTGACGATAGAAGATGTCTATGAAAACAGCAAGATGAAAAATTATAATCTGAACAGTACGATTGCTACGCTGATCCAGATGCTTGAAAAAAATGGTGACACGACTGTACGGGATTTTAAGATTGATCTGGATGATAATGGCAGATATGCATTTACAGTAGAGGATACACAGCTTCTGCGTTTTCTGGCAGATGTGTATGGCTGTCTTTCTATTGATGATCTGAAGGAGCAGGAACGGACTGCTACAGCAGAAGAAGTGGTGGAATATCTGTGCGGCTGGAGCCGTTTCAGGATTGGAGAGTATACCTCTGAAGATACTAAGGATACCTTTATCCCCGGTAATGGCTATACCAAGGAGGAGGTTCTGAAGATCCTGACCATCCGCTATGATATGAATACCAATTCCTACCAGAAATATATTGCAACCACAGTGGCAACGGATGTAAGCGAAGAAACAGTAGCAGTGATCATGGAAAACTGTAATGAACTGGAGGGTGTTTCCATTGTAGAGGATACTGTACGCAAATATGTAGACAGCATTTACTTTGCACCAATCATCGGCTATACCGGCAAAGTAGACCAGGAGGAACTTAAGGAGCTTCAGACTAAGAACAATGCTTATGACCTGAATGATACGGTTGGAAAGCTTGGCATTGAAAAATCCATGGAATCCTGGCTGCAGGGCAAAAAAGGAAGTGAAACGGTATTTGTCAACAATGTTGGTAAAGTAATTGAAACAAGCAACTATGTGGAACCGGCTGCCGGAAATGATATCTATCTGACACTTGATAAGGATCTGCAGATTGCCTGCTACAAGATCCTGGAAGAGAAGCTTGCAGGTATTCTGTATTCCAATATTATCAACACTAAAGAATTCAATACGGAAAATGTTACGAGCAGTAAGATAAAGATTCCTATTTATGATGTATATTTTGCACTGATCAATAACAATATTATTAATCTTTCTCATTTTGAAGAAACAACTGCAGCCGAAAATGAAAAGGCGGTATATGACAGCTTTCTTGCCAGAAAGGAAGATGTATTTGCCACTCTCAGGGAAGAACTCTTTAACACGAAAACAACCTATGAAAACTTGAAAAAGGAATATCAGGTTTACGAAAGCTATATTGTCAGGATGCTTTACAATAATGGTGTGCTTGACAAGGAGAAGGTGGATCCGGAAGATCAGACTTATATTGCATGGACAACCGATGAGGTGATCAGCCTGAATGAATACCTGAATTACTGTATCGCACAGAACTGGGTGGATGTAACGAAGCTTTCTCTTGACAGTCAGTATTCCGATACGGAGGAAATTTATAGGAAACTGGTAGATTATCTTTTCGGACAACTGGAAAATAACCTTGATTTTACCAAGAGCATTTACAAATATATGATCAAGGATGATGTGATATCAGGCAGACAGATCTGCATGATCCTGCTGGAGCAGAACCTGATCGATATTTCAGAAGAAGAGCAGAACAAACTGATCAGCGGCGCTGTTTCTTCCTATACCTTTATGATGGACCGGATCAAAAACCTGGATATTACACCGGCTCAGCTTGCACTGGATCCCTGTAATGCCTCCATGGTCATTACGGATGTCAATACCGGTGATGTGCTTGCACTGGTTTCCTACCCGGGATATGACAACAATAAGATGGCAAATGGTGTAGATGCAGAATACTTTGCACAGTTGAGAAGTGATCTTTCATCACCGATGCTGAATTATGCAACCCAGCAGAGAACTGCACCTGGTTCCACCTTTAAAATGGTATCTGCAACTGCCGGCTTCAAAGAAGGGATCATCAATACAACTACGACGTTTGTATGTAATGGACAGTTTAATGAAATCGATCCACCTCCCCGCTGCTGGATCTACGGAAGAGGCAGCCATGGAGCGTTGAATGTGACGGGAGCAATCAAAAATTCCTGTAATGTATTCTTTTATGAAATGGCATACAGGCTTGGTATGGTGGATGGAGTCTATTCTTCAGAAGCCGGTCTTGAAAAGCTTCAAAAATATGCAGATATGTATGGACTTACAGAAACCTCCGGTGTAGAGATTGAAGAATACGCACCACAGGTATCAAATACCGATGCTGTCCGTTCTGCCATTGGCCAGGGTACCAATAACTATACAACGGTCAGTCTGGCAAGATATGTTACAACAGTAGCAAATAGTGGTACCTGCTATGATCTGACACTGATCGATAAAGTAACTGACAGAAGTGGAAATCTTCTCATGGAAAAGGAGCCTCAGATACGTAATCAGGTAGAACTGAGCAGTGGTGAGTGGAATGCCATTCATACTGGTATGCGTCAGGTAGTGGAAGCAAAATCCTATTATTCTGATCTGAAGGTTCAGGTAGCTGGTAAGACAGGTACCGCAGAAGAGAATAAAAACAGGGCAAACCATGCATTGTTTGTATGTTATGCACCATATGATAATCCTGAAATTGCAGTAGCAACCAGAATTGCTTATGGATATTCTTCTGATTATGCGGCAAGAACGACCAAGGATGTGATCAGTTATTATTTCGATCTGGTAGATGAAGATGATCTGATCACAGATACAGCATCTGAGCTTGGAGCAAGTACAGCACAGACTGACTAAAACAGAAAGGCGGCTATATTCATTGAAACAATCTGTCATTATAAAAAGTTTTCCAAATGGTATTGTGCTTCATCTTTCCGAAGCAGACACATTTGAAGAGATCCTGCAGGAAACTGCAATACGTTTCCGGGAATCCAGAGATTTTTTCAAGGATGCAAAAATGGCTCTGTCCATCAAGGGCCGGAAGCTGACGGAAGAGGAAGAAAATACCCTTTTAAATATCATATCAGAGAATTCTGATATTCATATCCTGTGTCTCGTAAGTGATGATGAAGATACTGACAGGATGTTTATAAAAGCTATTTCTGAAACAGACTTTTCAGAAGACGGAAATGGGAACAGTGCCGGCCAGTTTTATAAAGGCACATTAAAAAATGGTGAAGTACTGGAAACAGAATACAGCATAGTGATTCTAGGAGATGTTTATCCAGGATCAGCCATTATATCCGCACGGGATATTATCGTTCTTGGCGGGCTATATGGAGAGGCCTATGCCGGAGGAAATGGCAGTGATGGCCATTATGTAGCAGCGCTTGAAATGTCGCCGGAAAAATTAAAAATCGGTGATTTCAAATATCATGCCAAAGAGAAATCAAAATGGGGCATTAAGCCAAAGGTACAGCCGAAAATCGCATACGTAAAAAACAAAAAAATCGTTATGGATTCCCTTACCAAAGAATTACTGAGTGACATGCCACTTTAAACAGGATATGCCTCAGGGGACGAAATTGATTCACAACAGTTTGAGGAGGATAAACTATGAGTGAAGTAATTGTCGTCACATCAGGGAAAGGCGGGGTAGGAAAGACCACTACTTCCGCAAACGTAGGAACGGGTCTTGCAGCAATGGGGAAAAGGGTGGTTCTGATCGATACCGATATCGGTCTGCGCAATCTGGATGTAGTCATGGGGCTGGAAAATCGGATTGTTTATAACCTTGTAGATGTGGTAGAAAATAAATGCCGTATCAAGCAGGCATTGATCAAGGACAAACGTCATCCAAGTCTTTATCTGATGCCATCAGCCCAGACAAAGGATAAAACAGCAGTAACTCCGGAACAGATGGTCCGTATGATCAATCAGCTCCGGGAGCAGTTTGATTATATCATCCTGGACTGTCCGGCAGGGATTGAACAGGGATTTAAGAACGCCATTGCCGGTGCTGACAGGGCGCTTGTGGTAACAACACCTGAGGTATCTGCGATCCGCGATGCAGATCGTATTATTGGTCTTTTGGAGGCCAATGACTTCAAACAGATAGATCTGGTGATCAACAGACTACGTCCGGATATGGTAAAGCGCGGAGAAATGATGAGTGCATCCGATGTGATCGATATTCTTTCAGTTCCACTGATCGGTATTGTACCAGATGATGAAAATGTGGTGATCGCCACAAATCAGGGAGAACCACTGGTTGGAAATAATACACTGGCAGGAAGAGCATATCAGAACATATGCTACAGGGTAACCGGAAAGGAAATGCCTTTTCTTGAATTTGAAAAAAGCTTTTCCTTCTGGACCAGAGTGTCAGGAATATTTCGGAAGAACTAGGAGGTGGCTGATATGGGATTCAAACATTTTTTTTCACGGAAAAAATCCAGAGAAATTGCAAAAGACAGGCTTAAGATTCTTCTGATCTCCGACAGAGTAAACTGCTCACCGGAAATGATGGAAATGATAAAAACAGATATTGCAAAAGTTATATCGAAATATATGCAGATAGATACAAAATCCATGGAGATCCAGATCAGCAAAACGGGAGTAAAAGGGCATGATGGCAAAATGCCGACACTGTATGCCAATATTCCGATTCTGGATCTTCACAGCAAATGATAGAAGAGGTAAGGATTTACTTATATGCTGAGACAGTATAAATTACGGAATTATAATTTCAAACTGATATTTCTTGTGCTTGCCATATCGATGATCGGGATCATTGCCGTAGGAAGTGCACAGGAAAGTCTGCAGTCAAGACAGATTGGCGGATTTGCGGCAGGTGTGGCTATCATGATCGCACTTTCCCTGTTTGACTATTCGATCATACTGAAGTTCTACTGGCTCATTTATGCAGCAAATGTAGTATTGCTTGCTCTTGTCATCTTCATCGGGGATGAAGGCGGCGGTGCACAGAGATGGCTGGATATCGGTGGTTTCCGGTTCCAGCCGTCCGAGATTGCCAAAATATTCATGATCCTGTTCTTTGCCGAGTTTCTGAGAAAGAACAGGGAAAGACTGAATACAGTAAAGTATATTGTACTGTCTGTCGTTTTATTCGGTATTCTGGCATTTCTTATCGTTTCACAGCCAGATCTTTCTACAACCATTGTGTTCTGCCTTATTTTTGCATCCATCATGTTTGTGGCAGGAATCAGCTGGAAGCTGATAGCCGGTGTTCTGGCTGTAGCCATTCCGGCTGCCGTAATCCTTATCTTTCTCATTCTGCAGCCGGATCAGAAGATATTCAGCGGAGATACTACATATCAGGGCAATCGTATCATTGCCTTCTTTAACAAAGAAGAGTATGCCAATACCCTTGGCTATCAACAGGAATACTCGGTAATGGCCATCGGCTCCGGACAGCTTACCGGAAAAGGCTATAAGACAAACCAGATCAGTTCGGTAAAAAATGCAAACTTTATTTCCGAACAGGAAACAGATTTTATCTATGCGGTCATTGGGGAGGAGTTTGGGTTTATTGGTTCTTCCGCAGTTGTGATCCTGCTTCTCCTGATCAGTCTTGAATGCTTTGCAGTGGCAAGAAAAGCAAAAGATACAGCAGGAGCGGTGATTGCTACCGGGATCGGTGCCCTGATCGGCTTCCAAAGCTTTATCAATATAGGTGTAGTTACTTATCTGCTGCCAAATACCGGTCTTCCTCTGCCGTTTGTCAGTTATGGTCTGACATCGCTGATCAGTTCCTTTATCGGAATTGGATTAGTTTTAAATGTGGGGTTACAATGTAAACAAAAATAGTGTATACTGAAAGAGAAAATCTGTGAGAAGGGAAGGGCAAATTACTTATGAATATTGCATTAATTGCCCATGATGCCAAAAAGAAGCTGATGCAGAATTTCTGCATTGCCTATCGGGGCATATTGAGCAAAAATGAACTCTATGCTACAGGAACAACAGGACGTCTTGTGGAGGAAGTAACCAATCTGACGATACATAAATATCTGGCAGGGCACCTAGGTGGGGAACAGCAGCTCTGTGCGCAGATTGAACATAATCAGCTTGATCTTGTTATTTTCCTGAGAGATCCGCTGACACAGAAGCATCATGAACCGGATGTAAACAATGTAGTCAAATTCTGTGATGTATATAATATTCCACTGGCAACCAATCTTGCCACCGCTGAGCTTTTGATCAAGTCCCTGGACAGAGGAGATATGGAGTGGCGTGAAAATTACAAATAGGCAGAAAATGCAGATAAAGCGCAGCGTATCAGTTCTTTGCTCCTGTATGATGCTTTTTTTATTGACAGGCTGTGGACAGAGCAGATATGATATGGCATATACTGTTAATTCAGATGTCAGCAGTCTGCGTCTTGTTAATATTGAAGAAAAAAATTTAAATGCAGAGCCGTTTGCTTCTGATCTCTGTGTAGTATCCTCAGATATATCTATTCCAGGCATAGATACCTCCAAGGCCGATGGTGCCGGATTGTTCGATGTAAATGGCAGAAATACTTTATATGCCAAAAACGTATATGAAAAGCTGTATCCGGCCAGTCTGACCAAGATCATGACGGCACTGGTAGCATTAAAATATGGTTCCATGGATACCACACTGACAGCATCTGCCAATGTCAGGAATCTGGAATCCGGAGCACAGACCTGTGGGCTGAAGGAAGGGGATCAGATGACCCTGGATCAGGCACTTCATGTACTTCTGATCAATTCAGCCAATGATGCCGCCATTATGATTGCAGAAGGAATTGCCGGATCAGTCGAAGCGTTTGCCGACATGATGAATCAGGAAGCACTTGAGATCGGGGCAACCAATTCTCACTTTGTAAATCCCCATGGTCTTTCTGATAATGACCATTATACAACGGTATATGATATGTATCTGATCACCAATGCAGCAATTCAGTATGACCGGTTCAATGAGATCATACATATGAAAGAATATCAGACAGTATATTATGACAAAAGTGGAAATGCCAAGGATCTGTCGGTTAACAGTACCAATTATTATCTGCAGGGAAATGCAGATGCACCTTCCGGGATCACAGTACTTGGAGGAAAGACAGGAACAACTAATGCAGCCGGACACTGCCTTGTGCTCGTGTCAAGAGATACATCCGGAAATCCTTACATTTCTGTGATCATGAGAGCCGAAAGCAGGGAAGATCTGTATGATGAGATGAGCAGCCTCCTTTCCGGAATTAGCAAATAACGGTTGTCATTTGGCGCTTTCTATCTTATAATAAAAACAGGGTTATTTCTTGAAGGTGCTGTCAAAAGCAGTACCAAATTATACTACAGGAGGGTTTACCGATGGTTCAGTTAATTGTAGGAAAAAAGGGAAAAGGCAAAACAAAACAGCTTCTTGACAAAGTAAATAGTGAAGTACAGTCTGTATCTGGAAATATTGTATATCTGGATAAAAGCACCAAACATATGTATGAATTAAATAATAAGATCAGATTAATCGATGTTTCCTCTTATCTGATCACCAGTCCGGAGGAATTTCTCGGATTTGTCTGCGGTATTGTTTCACAGGATCATGATCTGCAGCAGATGTATTTTGACAGCTTCTTAAAGATTGCATGTGCAGAAGAAGCTGAGATCGAGCCTATCATCAAAAAGCTTGATGCTATTGGAGAAAAGTTTGGAATTGATTTTGTACTTAGTGTTTCCCGTGACGAAGCGGAGCTTCCTGCTTCACTGAAAGAAAAGATCATCGTTTCATTATAATCAGCAGTAGAAAAGGTAACAGCAGGAACCCCGGAAAATATCTGGGGTTCTTGTTCTGAAAAGGAAAAGATTGGAGTCTGACCATTGAATGCATCCCGGAACAATGTGGTAAAATACAGAAAACCTCTGAATATCAATATTGGAATGGTCATTTTCGCTGTTATCCTGATCTATATTATCATCTGTGTGTTCGGATACTTCACAGCCAAGCATGTAGTCCCTTATGAAGTAAAGGAGGGGTCTCTCTCAGCCAATAATATTTATCAGGGAATCGCCTTGCGAAATGAAAAGATCATTACAGCTGACCAGGCAGGGTACATTAATTACTATGCCAGAGAAGGTGAACGTGTCGGCGTAGGAAATCTTGTTTATACACTGGATGAATCTGGTAAGCTTTCTGATTATGTTTCTGCCGAAAACAGTGGAGAAACAACACTGTCTGATAAAGATCTGGCAGAACTGAAATCAGAGATCCTTGGCTTTGTTTCTGGTTTTGATGCAACAAACTTTTCAACTGTGTATGAATTCAAATATGGCGTTAAAGGTACTGTACTGAAACTGGCTAATGCCAATATTCTGAAAAATATTGATAAGCTCAATGCCGGAACGACAAGCCTTGTTTCCTTCTGTAATGCACCTGATACCGGTATTGTGATCTATTCTGTAGATGGTTATGAGGCTTTGAAGCTTGAAGACTTTACGAAAGATCTGTTTGATAACAAGGATTATGAAAAAACACAGCTCATCAGTAATGACCTTATCGCCCGTGGTGATCCTGTATATAAGCTGTCCGAGGATGAGGACTGGTCCATTGTGATCCAGGTGGATGAAGCAAAGGCACAGGAGCTTCTTGAGCTTGAATATGTAAAGATCAGATTTTTGAAAAATCAGGATACTTCCTGGGCTGAGGTAAAGAGCTACACCAATCCCGATGGAGATACCTTTGTATCCCTTACCTTTACCAATTCCATGGTTACCTTCTGCACAGACCGTTTTATAGAGATCGAACTGATCACAGAAGATGAAAAAGGATTGAAGATCCCGGTTTCTTCCATTATACAGAAGGACTTTTTCATTGTTCCCAGTGAATACGTGATCCAGGGCGGTGAATACGGTCGTGATGGGGTCATGCGGGAAAGCTATACGGAAGAAGGTACCGCAACGACTGAATTTGTTGAAACAACGATCTATAATGCCACAGAAACAGAATACTATCTGGATGACAGCACCTTAAGGAGCGGCGATTATCTGATCAAACCTGATTCTACAGAAAAGTATGCTGTCAGCAAAAAGGGAAGCCTGATGGGCGTTTATAATATCAACAAGGGTTATGCCGATTTCAAGCAGATCGACATTTTATACCAGAACGAAGAATACGCAATTGTAAAGTCCAATACACAGTATGGTCTCAGCGTATATGATTATATCGCACTGGATGCTATGGCAGTAGAAGATAATGAAATTATTAATGAATAGGAAGTGTCAAGGATGATCGCAGAAAATCTGAAATATGTAAATGAAAGAATACAGAAATCCTGCCTGAAAGCAGGGCGGGATGAGAAGGAAGTAACACTGATCGCTGTCAGTAAGACCAAACCGGTTCAGGATCTGATGGAAGCTTATCAGGAAGGCTGCCGTGAGTTTGGAGAAAATAAGGTACAGGAGCTTGTTGATAAATACGAAGTAATGCCAAAGGATATCCACTGGCATATGATCGGACATCTGCAGACCAATAAGGTGAAGTATATTGTTGATAAGGTAACCATGATCCACAGTGTAGATTCCATTAAGCTTGCAAGGGAGATCAGCAAAGAAGCACAGAAGAAACAGGTCACCGTTTCTATTCTGATCGAAGTGAATGTAGCAGGGGAAGAATCCAAGTTCGGTGTAAGCATGGAGGAAGCTGAACCATTGATCCGCAAGATTGCATTGCTTGACGGGATAAAAATATGTGGTCTTATGACAATAGCACCATATGTAGAGGATGAGGAAAAAAATCGTCAATATTTTGCTGATTTAAAGCAATTATCTGTTGACATTGCAACAAAAAACATTGATAATGTTAATATGAATGTTTTGTCAATGGGCATGACAGGAGACTACGCTGTTGCCATAGAAGAAGGTGCTACATATGTACGTGTTGGTACAGGCATCTTTGGTGAAAGGCATTATGCAGTATAAAAAGGGGTGCTTAAAATGGGAGTAATGGATAAATTCCTCAATGCGATGAAACTGAACGATGACGATGATGATTACTATGATGATGACTATTATGATGAGGAACCAGTAGAGTCCAAACCAAAGAAGCTTCCTTCTATTACAAAAGAAAGTAATGCAGAAATAGAAGATGAGAAGCCTGCACCAAAGAAGGTGACGCCAAAGGTAACACCCATGCGCCAGAATAAGAAGACTGGTAATGGCATGGAGGTATGTGTGATCAAGCCGACATCCATTGAAGATGCGAGAGAGATTACAGAAACACTCCTGGCAAACCGGACAGTTGTTTTGAACCTGGAAGGTCTTGATGTAGATATTGCACAGCGTATCATTGATTTTACTTCAGGATCCTGTTTTGCAATCAGTGGGAATCTGCAGAAGATATCTCATTATATATTCATCATAACACCGGCTATTGTAGATATTTCCGGTGATTTTCAGGAAATCTTATCAGGTTCCTTTGATGTACCACCGATCAATAATGGATTATAGAAGCAAGCTTCCTGGTGATGCCGGGAAGCTTTTTTACTACTGTTACTAAAGGAGAATAACGATGTCTGAACGAATGACAATCAATTATGACAAAAAACCATGCTACGATATTCTGTTCACTGCTTCCTTTGAAGATCTTCCTGAAGAACTTCTGAAGCTGGATTCGAAAGACCGTAAGGTATGCATCATTACGGATTCCCATGTAGAATCCCTTTATGGTACTGAGCTTTTAGACAGGATTACTCCATTCTGCCTGAAAGCAGTTATGTATGCTTTTCCAGCAGGAGAAGAAAATAAAACACTGGATACTGTCAGAGATATTTACCGTTTTCTGATTGAAGAGAAGTTTAACCGCAAAGATCTGCTTATCGCACTTGGCGGTGGTGTGACCGGTGATATCACAGGATATGCAGCAGCAACCTATCTGAGGGGGGTGGATTTTATCCAGATTCCCACAACACTGCTGGCACAGTGTGATTCCAGCATTGGTGGAAAAACAGGTGTTGATTTTGAAGGCTATAAGAATATGGTTGGTGCATTTTATATGCCGAAGCTGGTTTATATGAATGTTTCTGTGCTTGGCACACTGGACGACAGACAGTTTTATGGTGGGTTTGCAGAGGTGATGAAGCATGGACTGATCAAGGACAGCAATTTTTATGAATGGCTTCTTGACAAAATGTATGAGATCCATGAAAGAAATCCTGAAACCATGCTGGAAATGGTACAAAAGAGCTGCCTGATCAAAAAGCTTGTAGTGGAGAAGGATCCTACTGAAAAAGGAGACAGGGCTCTTTTAAATTTTGGACATACGATCGGTCATGCCATTGAAAAAGCAAAGAATTTTAATATGACACATGGAGAATGTGTTGCTCTTGGCTGTGTGGCGGCTGCTTATATCTCCTGGAAGCATGAATGGCTTTCCATGGAGGAATATTATGAAATCCGTGACATGTTTGTGCCATTTAACCTTCCCATCACGATAGAAGATATTGATCCTGCGGAAATTCTCGCTCTGACAAAATCAGATAAAAAGGCAGAAAACGGAAGTATAAAATTTGTACTTCTTAAGAAGGTTGGAAAAGCTGTCATTGACAGAAATGTTACAGATGATGATATTTTGAATGCCGTAAAAGAAATTCTTTATGTGGAGGATGAGAATTCAGCAGAATGAAGAAAACATTGAACAAAGAGAAAATAAAACTGTTATGTATGGATCTGGTCATGCTTGTCGTACTTGTTCTGATCGATTATTATACAAAATACCTGGCTGTGATCAAACTGAAAAATCAGGCAGCATTTAATATCATCGATGGCGTACTGGAATTTAACTATCTGGAAAACAGAGGTGCTGCATTTGGTATGCTTCAGAATCAGAAAATCTTTTTCGTATTTATTGCAGTGATCTTTTTAAGCGTTATCATATTTGTATTGCTCCGTACCCCGGATGACAGGAAATACAGAAAGCTGCATATCCTGCTGACCATGATTGCCGCCGGCGCCATTGGTAATATGATCGACCGGCTCAGATTTGACTATGTTGTAGATTTTATTTATATTGTCCTCATTAATTTCCCGATTTTCAATGTGGCAGATATGTATGTAACATTTGCCACAGTGATACTGATCATTCAGGTTCTGTTTGTATATAAGGACAATGATTTTAACTTTTTAAGCTTTAATCAGAAAAAATTCAGGGAACTTAAATAAACATATGGCGGAAGAATTAAAGGAATATGAATTTATTGTTTCAGAAGAATCAGAAGGGGAGAGAGTCGATAAGTATCTGACGATGCTTATGGACTCTCTTTCCCGTTCTTATCTGCAAAAGCTTTTAAAGGAATCACATGTGACCGTAGGCGGACAGCCGGTAAAGGCGAATTACCGGATCAAAACTGAAGATGCAGTAAGAGTATTGCTGCCACCCCTGATCACACCGGATATCCTTCCGGAGAATATTCCTTTGGAGGTTCTTTATGAAGATGAGGATGTTATCGTAGTCAATAAACCCAAAGGTATGGTTGTACATCCGGCTCCCGGACATTACAGTGGTACACTGGTCAATGCACTTTTATACCATTGCCATAATTTAAGCGGTATTAACGGCGTTTTACGTCCAGGAATCGTACACCGTATTGATAAGGATACCACAGGCAGTATCATTGCCTGCAAAAACGATGCCGCCCATGCTTCCATTGCCGAGCAGTTAAAAGAACACAGTATTATAAGAAAGTATCATGCCATTGTGTGCGGCAGACTGCCGGAAATTGAGGGAACGATCCATACAAGAATTGGACGTCACCCCACAGATCGTAAGAAAATGGCTGTTGTGAGAGAGGGTGGAAAGGATGCCATTACTCACTATAGGGTACTGCAGCAGTTCGAGAAATATACCTACGTGGAATGTATACTGGAAACCGGCCGGACCCATCAGATCCGTGTACATATGGCAAGTATTGGACACCCCCTTCTCGGAGATGAAATCTATGGAACACCTTCAAAACAGTATAAACTACAGGGACAGTGTCTGCATGCAAAAATCCTTGGATTTTCACATCCTTCCACAGGAAAGTATATTGAAACAGATGCATCACTTCCTGGATATTTTGAGCATTTGCTCACAATCCTTACATGATCTTTCAGACAATAAACTGGATTTTTTTCGTTTTTTTGATATAATAGAAATAACACTGACAGTGAAAAAAAAGGAGGGTTCCGTATGAATACAGTTATTACAATCGGAAGGCAGTTTGGTTCTGCCGGCCGCGAGATCGGTGAAAAGGTTGCAGCGTATTTTGGAATTAAATGTTATGATAAGGAGTTATTGAGCCGAGCAGCAAAGGAAAGTGGTTTTTGTGAAGAAATGCTGGAAAATCATGATGAAAGACCAACCAGCTCATTTCTTTATAATCTGGTTATGGATACGTATTCCTTTGGTTATAATGCATCCCATTTCGTAGATATGCCTATCAGTCATAAGGTATTCTTGGCGCAGTTTGATGCTATTAAAAAAATTGCAAGCGAAGGCCCTTGCGTTATTGTCGGACGGTGTGCTGATTATGCATTAAATGATCTGAAGAATTGCGTCCACATTTTTATTTATGGTGATGAAGAAACCAAAACCAAACGAATTATGGGTAAATATAATGTAGATGCTACTAAAGCAAAGGATATGTGCATTAAAAAGGATAAACAGAGACAGAGCTATTACAATTATTATTCCTCCAAGAAATGGGGACGTGCTGACAGCTATGATCTCTGCATTAACAGCAGTGTTCTTGGTGTAGAAGGAACAGTAAAGCTCCTTGTTCAGTATATTGAAGACTTTGAAGCTAAGAATCAGTAAATGAAGTATATAAAAGATATCAAAGCCATACTGTCAGAAATCGGTATGGCTTTTTCAGTGCACGGGTACATGAAGTCAACAGGTTTTTTCTGTCTGCCACAAAGAAAAAAAGAAACAGGGGAAAAGGAAAAAGAAAACTGGAAAAGAAAGAAAAACAAAGGAAATCTGGTCGGAGAAAAGAAGTCTGAATGATACAGAAAACTATTCGCAAAACACAAGTTTAACGAACAGTGACCGACTTCTTGAAATGATATTAACACCTTATACTCACCATGTAAAGCGGTTTTTTCTTTTTCCTGAATGTTGCACAGTTTTTCCTATGGCGCCTTAGTATGTTTTTTAGTTATTTTCACTAACTTCCAGTATTCTGACAGACTGGTCAAGAATTGGTACATCAATCGTTTTTGCATATTGTATGTTATCTGACAGACTGTCGAGCATAGTTTCTATTTCTTCCCTAGTCATGCAATAGTCTGTGATATCTACCTCATTCAGGTTTCTGCTACACCAATAGCGTTTCTTATTTGCTGTTGTGGCGCAAAGGTCTTTAGTGATGTACTTGGTTATGTAACTGCTTGCCCTTGATACGTCATTGATCTTGGTTGCGGTAGTAAATCCTAGTTTATAGTTACCTAGATTGTAAATCGTCTCACCGCCATAGGTCTTATGGCCTGAATCCTCAAAGATCATGTTCCCTGTATCTGCAATAAGTCCATGGAAGTGATACCGTCCGCTTTTATGCAGTTCCGGCACAATGATATACTTTAGATCAGGAGCATATCTTTTTTTTAGATTGTGCAACCAATCATGTAATACTTTTGAAACCTCTGCATAATCAAAACTATTCACTTTTTCAGGATTGAATGTAAGCGTTATAAACCATTCCCACATATTTGACCTTGTTACCTCATATACTTTTTGTATCGTTCGATTCCTCGATACGACGTTATTTCTTTCCTCATCCTTTACCCCCTTCTTTTTATCCTTATCTTTTTCTTTTTTCGTTGATTCTACATCATCCCAAATATCTGCACATCTGCCAACAGGCTTTTTGTATATCCGGATCTGCTGACCACCTAAATAGTTGTAAATCCGAACATTATGAATCAACACTACAAATCACCCCCTTGAAAATGACCCTTAAGTGTTGCTATTGTCAAGTATAGGCAACCGCATACTAATATAGACGCGCTGGTTTCACCTCGCTCACTGCGTTCCCTCGCGCCCAACACCGCACGCGCGGTTTGTTGACCCCTGCTTTCAGCAGGGGGAAGAGAAGTAGTACCGCATCGCTTTCGGTTGGGGCCCCTGCCCCATTCCTCAAGCGCTCCGCCACTACTTCTCTTCTGCTGTTTTAAATATCTTGTACGTGTCATATAGCCGGAAATATTTCTTATGACCTATGAAGAATTGTGCGGAAAGTCTTTCTTTCATGGGGTACCACATTTTTACACATACGAATAAAGAACCACCACACAACAAACCGAGCACCTTTCCGACTATTCCATAGTTATTCACTTTTCTATGTATTAGTTCGTACTCGATCAGGGCACGTACCTGCCTGTCGATCATGCGGTCGAACTGGCTAATCAGAATAATGTCATAGCCATATTTACGGTGCTGTGTAAAAAAGCTAGCCCATGCGCTCCGCCCTGCGGCCTGCCATTCCCTGGCATTAAACATGATTTGACATTCATCAATTACGAGTAGAAATTTCCCTTCAGGTATTGGTTTGTTTTTCAGTTTTATCCTACGGTACATATTTGAAAAGCTTGCCAGTCTGTCAGGGGTAAGCCTGTCATTATCGACGCAGATGTATTTTCCCTTTTTCCGTCCTTTTATATTATTTACATTTAGGGAGAAATTCCCAATAACTACACCGTTATAATTCTTTACCCTGTAATACAAAATTTCTGCCAAATGCAAGCTTTTCCCACTGCCTGGAGTGCCACTGTATAGCGTTATCATAATATTCCCCCTTTTTACTACTCGATAGCTTTAAGCCACCGGAGAACAATTCCGTAGAAGTACCACAGGAAAATAGCAATAAGCCAAGCATTGCCGATAATAATAAGCTGTTTTACCGGAACGAACCAATTAAGATAGTTCAGATATGGCAGATCTGCTATTTTGCTAATAAACGGGGCAAATGGACTTATCGGCATAAGTCCATACACCCATGACAGAAATGTATCTATAAGTTCTTTCATCCATGCAAGCATATACAACACCCCTTTCCTTTACCATTTAATGACCTTGCTTGTAATCATGCAAAGGCCAAGTATAAACAATATGATTTGAAATGTACGGAATATTTCCGCTAATACTTCAAACTGTTCAAAGTCAATAACAAACGTGTAATCAATGTTAAAGGTTTCGGATTTAAGTGGTATTTCCCAGTGTGGTGCTTGTGGTTCTGCTACAAATACTCGATAAAGGTCTATCATATCGAAAGGAATACAGAACGGGAATACTAGGCGCCAGTCCCTAGTTGCTTCTGATCCGTCAATATCTACCTTGTCAGGTGTCGGATAGTCCGGCAACGGCACAGGCTTAGTATCTTCCTTTTCCTTTTCGTCTACAGTATTTTTGGTAACTGATTCCTGCATTGTCTTAGTTGCAACCTGTGTTTGTGTATCAGGATTTGTCAGATCATCAGGTGAAGCGGTTTTCCTGTAGTTGGTCATATCCTTATTGAAATCTTTCAAGGCATTAGAGGACAGTGCTTTTCCGGTTGGTAGGTTTGTAAGACTGTTAAATGTTGACGGTAGTTTTCCCGCCATGCTTTTCACATCCGCCCATACTAGTTTTTTAGATTCCTTGTTTATTGCGGCTGAATCGTCAGTTTCACCTTTTAAAAATGCAATAGCTTCTTCCCTTGTGGAAAATACAGGAAAGTTAACAGAAGGAATTGATTCATAAGATCCAATATATGTATCATAACTCGCAGAAGAATTATATAAACTCCCATCTGATTTATAAACCTTTCTACTAACGGGTAATTTAGCAAGCTGTTCAGCACTACCTACTAAACTTAAAAAATGTACGGTATAAGACCAAACTGGAGGACGACCTCCATAATTTTTAGTCAAAAAACCTGCTATTTTTTGGTCATATGTAGCATCAAGATAATAATATGTTAAAAAAGCATTATCTTTAGATACATTATTATCAGCATAACCTTTATAACTATATTTTTTCGTTACAGTATCATAACTATAGCTACCTGTATAACTAGGAGTTTCTGTTGTACCCATGAGGGAATCTATTTTTTCATTGCCGGATTTTCCGGAAGTAAGAGATACTACAAGCGCGGTAACAGAAGCAAGGATTCCTGTACCTATTTTTACTTTTGTACCCTTACTTGAATTGTTTCCGCTATCTCCTGAATCTCCACCCCCTGAGCCACCGCCCCCGTTCATTTTTTGCCTACGTCTATAAACTTCTTTTAAAAAATCTTCTCCAGTCTTAAATATTTCACCTTCTTGAAATCCAAGTTCTTCCCTTTGTTCTATACCTATATCCGTATTATCCTTGTCATATGGCATCTGCCAAGGTTTATCTCTCCAATTTGTTAGATCAGGAGCAGGTTCCCATAATTTGTCATTAGGGTTTTGGATCAAAGGTTCTTTCAATGGGTTCTTTTTCCATGTGTCCCAACTCAACAAATCGTCATTATCTGTAGGATCGGCATAAGGTCTTGAACTAGGTCTTGGTTTAAGTTCAGGTTGTGGTTGTGGCTCCCATATAGTACCAGTACCAACCATTTGCGCAAACTCAGGATATTGTTCTTTATATGCTTCATATGCAGGAGATTCCATAAAATTGCCACCGCTTGCATTCATGAGAACATCCGCTACAATTTCCGTAAGTTCATTAAATGTATCTTCATTTTCTAAAATATCAGATTTACCAGTTGCATGGATCGTTGATTCTATCAAATCCCAAACTAGAACAGATGCATCTATAACACTACTTGAAACTTCTATGGATGCACCTATATCAGTAGCATGTACAGTTGAGATTGCAAAAGGAGTACTTGCAAGACTTGTAATGCAAACTATAATCGACAAGAATAATATACTCACTTTTTTTGTTTTTTCTTTCATTTTTTGACTACCTTTCTATATTGTGTTACCATGGGGAAAAGGAGGATTTCCACATGATAGAAAATAAGGTTATTCATTACAAAGATTCAATGATGATAAATTGCAATGGTATAAATTCCGCTTTTGTCGTTGTTCCCTTTAATTATTATGACTTTGGTAACTGTACAAAAATTTCCCCGGAAATACCTTGTGATGAAATATGCAGTAGATTAATTAATGATTTCGGATTTTCTGACATAAAGCACATACAATTAAGCCTTCTAAATCCTCAAAATACTATGGGTAAATTTCGTTTTGAATATATGGCAACCATATTACCGGATATTGATGAAACACTGAAAAACTTACATCTTGCAAAGATTAAGAAAATAACCTACTTTGACGGTATTTCTATTGAAGTAGTAGATAACAATAACGCTAAAGCAGAAGTGCCTAAAACATACATCCGAAAAATAAGACCTGCTGAAGCTTTATGGAAAAGTCCGCTGAATTTAATCATGGAACGATTGGAAAAGGACTTTAATTTCCTTAATATTTGCAATTTAAATTATCACCATTTTGAAAATGATCAGTTACTTTTTTACAATTTCCACAGAAATATCTGCGAATAACTGCCTAATAGAAAAGGCAAGGTCTGAGCCTTGCCTTTCTTCTTGCTGTTTCGGTTTTACTTACGCTTTGCCTGTAAGCTTCTTAAAAATCTTCACACCGAAAATGATTACCATTACAGCGCCAACAATTCCCAATGCGATAGGAAGCACTCCGGTTACAATTGCAGTTAAGTCATTACCGATTGTAGTAAGACCTGTGATGACAGCGTCTTTTACAGAGGTTGCAGTCTGCTCCATAGCATACACCTTTCCTTTCCGGCTTTCGCCTTTTATCTATATCAAGGTTGCCCTTAATATCAAACTTTTGTCATTAAATCAAGCAATTTACCAACCACGTAACCAACCATGGAAGCTATAGATGTGCACAGGATTCCTAACCCCATGCCAACAATCAGACATTCTACAAAATTTCCCATTTATTTGAACCTCTTGAAAAGTACGGTTGTTGCAAAACAACCAATCAATACACCGGCCACGATAGCAATTCCTTGCAGAAGATTGTCATTATCTGCCTGATTACTTTCTGCGTTATTTTCCAGGGTTGTCATAATTGCAGAATTGCCGGAAACAGTAGTTTCTTTTTGTTCCAATGATGTATTTAGCAGTTTTTTGGTGACTTCTATATCTTCCCACAAGTAATCTAATACAGAAGTACGAAACGTTTCCTCTGTAGTCTGCTTGTCTGCTTCATTCTGAATTATCAGAATATCATTTTCTAACATACTTGTTAAAGCAGTAGAAACAGTATCAAGCTTTGCAGATATTGAACTCCGATAATCTTGATCAAGCTGTTCATTGGTTTGGATTTCTTCCAATGATGTTTTTATATCTGCTACAATCTGACTTAATTCCTCAACACGAAGTTCTAAGCTATTCAGACGTTCAGAAGAATCATTTATTTCCTGCGTTTCCTCTACTTTTTCTTGTGCATGAACTGGTAAAGAGCAGATCGAGCACATGAGTACAGAAAGTACAGTAATGATTTTAAAACGTTGTACAATATTCATATCCTACCTTTCAGTCAATCATCATTGCTTTGGCTTTTGCTATAGCAATGACAGCAAATATTATTCCAAGAGCAAAGAGATCAAAAACCACACTACCAATAAAAACAAAACTTTCATTCATATATTCTCTTTCAGCCTTGAAAAATTATGTTGACAGCATGAACCCGCGCCCTATTAAGAAAGCCTTGCAGGGAGCTACCGCCCCCTCGAGTAGCAAGGCTAACACGGGCGCCCCTACTGTCAACACGAATTTTTCAGAACAGGCAACTACTTTCCGGCTTCCCACAACACAGCATTGACAAGCCGGAATGTTTTCCTTTCGGTATCATATTCAGCCGTTAAGCTGTAGTCCTGCATGAGTTTCTTTTTCAGAATCTCAGCCACTTCCTTTGTTGCTGATAAAGTTGCAATATCATTATCCTGTTCTACGATTGCTTTAAAATAAGCAATATCCTTGTTTGTTTTATCATCATGGAAGGAATCTTCCTTTACTTTGTATACAGTTCCTGCAAATTCTACTTTAATTCTCATTTTATATTCTCCTTTTCTTTTATTGAGGGGGTAGCCCCCATGTGGGGGCTAGTCATTCTTATTGTGGTAAACTGAATCTTTGAGTTTTTGAGTTTCCTTCATACGCTCAATTTCACGAGCCATTAATCCAACTATTATAGATTCATCATCAATTAAAGACTCATCAATTCCAAAAACATCCATAAACACCTTTTTATATTCATATAAAGCATCATAAAAGTGTTTTGTAAACTGCATTCCCATTTTTACCCCCTTTCCGAGAACGCAAAAAAACCGACCTCTAAATTAATAGAAGTCGGTCAAAACCGCTTGAATGATTTTATTCGACATTTCACTATTCTGTTAAACTATTATTTCAAAAATAATTGATAACCTGCGTGCTCCTGTTGGAGAATGAGTGTCGCACGCAATCAATTACCGTTCCCTTCCCTGCGGAAAGTTCACTTTCTTGAAACATCACAAGTTTAACGAACAGTGCGTGCTTTAACCATCACGATCAGTTGCGGTTTTTGTCCTCAGCCAGATCTTCCCTGGTAATATAATCTACAGTACTATTGTAACGGGTAATTTGTTTAGTATGATTCCTTATTTTAGTATCTGGCTTAGGTTTATTGTGAATACGATCATATTTCTGATGAAAGCTTTGTACAGCATCTGGTGTTATGTTTTTCCTTTTCTTTCTAATTTTTAGAAAGGTATAGATATATACAATCGCTAGAAACACCACGATCAGGCCAATTAATATCTTCATATAAGCTGCCTTTCAATATTATATATTGATTTCATGGAATTATTTAATGATTTCGTCTGAATCAAGCACTATGGTAAAG
>ERZ1034976.594-NODE-594-length-33234-cov-14.375659_pt1 | contig 33234 bp, 47 predicted proteins | sample MGYA00520623_ERZ1034976 | MGnify/ENA primary metagenome ERZ1034976 (study PRJEB33766, sample SAMN09781774) | gut metagenome | biome: gut microbiome | host: Homo sapiens | place: Madagascar | study: EMG produced TPA metagenomics assembly of the PRJNA485056 data... | reverse complement strand
TTGCTGTTATTCACACCGTAACTGTCATTCACGCCTTTGCTGTTATTCACACCGTAACTGTAATTCACACCGTAACTGTAATTCACGCCTTTGCTGTTATTCACGCCTTTGCTGTTATTCACACCGTAACTGTAATTCACGCCTTTGCTGTTATTCACACCGTCGCTGTAATTCACGCCTTTGCTGTTATTCACACCGTAACTGTCATTCACGCCTTTGCTGTTATTCACACCGTCGCTGTAATTCACGCCTTTGCTGTAATTCACGCCTTTGCTTTGTAAATTCTCTTGTATAAGGCGAATAAACTCGTCGAAAGTATATGTTTGAACAATCTTCAAAGTTTTTGCTACGCTTTTCTTTTTGTCAATACTATCAATGCACGCGTCATACGCTTCCACTTTTGCAAATTTATTCCATTGAACACTTTCGTAAAAATTAAAGCAATCTTGCGGCTTTTTAGAAAAATGCAAGCCCCAACGGCATTCGATAATATCCCCGTCAACAGTGTGTATAGTATTTAGCACCTTACCGTTTTCATCAGCATAGCAATAATCACCGTGTTTTGTTTTCCAACCGGGCGCGAATACTTTATACCCGACTGCAAGTACAAGCTTGTTTTCAATGTCTTTTTCGGTTAATCTGTATGTTTTCATTTTTTACTCCTTATCCTCAGGGGCTTCGTTTCCCCAACAGTCCCAGCCTTTTGCATATTGCCGTGCAAACAGTTCTATTCGTGAAAAATCACCGCAAAATTCTATTATTTTATCTCGCACAATGTCTGGCTTTTTGCTGTGTTCCTCACGTACGCTTTCAATAATTTGAGAGACTTTATTTGATGCTTTTGGGGGCTTCCCTTTAACACCTATTAAACAAACCTCTGCATTAGACTTGGTGTACCAACCTACCCCAAAGAAGTTTGAGCCATTTTTGTTTTTCTTTATCCAAGTAAAACCCACTGTCTTATATTCAAAACCCCATGCTTTTATCGTATTCAACGCTTCTTGCATTTTTGGGAATGTTGCCCACATAAATAATATCGAATTTGGTTTAGCTAATTGTCCTATCGGCAAAGCTTCAATATCCTCTTGTTTCATCGTAGAATAGTGGCTGTTCGCTGTGGCTTGGATATTCCCCATGTTGCGGTATGCCCACGGGGGGTCTGCATAGATAATGTCATACTTTTTGTCTGTGTTAAAAATGTCTACTTTCATATTTATTTCTCCTAACATTATGCATTATATCATATTATCAAAACATTGTCAAGTAAATTTAATGGTATTTTAGATTTTTATTTGATATTTTGCAAAAGTAACAGCATCGCCATAACGGTTTTTAGTAGTAACGTTCTCATTTTCAATGATATACCCGTCCTTTCTAAGCAAATAAATATACGCCGACAAACGAGTACAGCCGTATTCCTTAATTGCTTCCCAGCTTGTAATACTTCCAAAATCTTGTAAGTGTTTAAGAATTCTCTCTTTCTGTGTCATTGTTGTTTTCTCCTAAAAACTCTGAAAACCGTTCATAGGCTTTCTGCTTATTTTTGTTTTCTTTACCTTTTATTTGGTAGGATAACGACTTGTCGAACCACGCCTTAATTTGTTTACGCGCATCTTCATATCCCTGTTTTTTGCCATCATAATATCCTCGTGCAGGCTTGTTTTCACTAATGCCTGTTTTTTCGCCATCTTGCCCGCCGGTCGTGCGGTTATATGGGGAAAATCCATATTCTTTATGATATAGTGACAAAGTATTTCGTTCCAACGTATCTAAATTTTCTCTACTACATTCTTTGTATCCCAACTTCCACCCAAAAGGGAATTTGTTCTTATCGTAAAGCTTATGTTTTTTAAGAGACAAAGCGATGTGGTCATATTCTTGCAAATGTTGGACACAACGGTCAAGCATTTTTACGCTCTGCCCAACATAACAAAACTTGAACCCGTTTTCATCTATTCGATAGAACACATAAATTCCCGGTGTGTTAGGCAACCCCGGACAAACTTTTAATATCTCTTCCTTGTATCTTGCCTTTATAGCCATTATTTGCTTATAATTCATAGTTTCTCCTAAAAAAATAGGCTATGCAGAACTAAAAATCACGCACAGCCTTGTTGTCTTTTTTGTTTAATGTTAGAACGGGAAATCGTCTTCCGTTACCGTCTTCTTTTCATCCACTGTTACTTTCGCCGTTGTTCTTTTCGTAGCCCCGCCGTCTTCGTTATAACGGTCAAGCAACTCGAACTCATACACTTCATAGTTGTAAAATGTCGAATTATTGTTAGCAAACTTTACCGTATGTTTTCCTTTTGTGACATGTATTCTATCGCAATCTTTAAGACCTAATGCTATTAACTTATCATAGCGTTCGCCATTAAACAAAAGCTTACCGTGCCAATCCCTAACGTACTTGTCACCACGACGGCTTGAAGATGACGCATTAACAACAGCTATCTTGCTCCCGTTTACACTTTTTTCTTGCACCACACTATCCGTATCCTTCACGTTCCATACCGTGAAATTTCCATCAAACCAAAGTGCCATTTTGTTTTTTGCCTCCTACTTTAGCAATTTTTTTATTGTATATATCGGTAATAACCGTTAATACCTTTGTATTTCGAACCAATTGATAATATATTTTAGTCCCGTCTTTACGCACAAAACTTAAAATATCCACGCCTTCTGATACAGGCATACGTGTATCAAATTCCACTAATTCTTTAACTGTAAATTCAAAAGCTTTCAAATCTTTCCCGTGTATGTATTTGATTGCAAACTTGCTCACAGTCGCGTTTTCGGGCATTTTGCGCTTTTCAACAATAAAATCAGTCCGATTATGTTCCATAAGAAAGTTAAGTTTCTCGTTCATTTTTTCGGCTTCAATAACACGTTTTCGCAAAACCACAATTTCAGCTGCCATGTTTGCGTGATATTCATTATATGCTTTTTCTAAACGAACAAGCTTTAAGCCAGTATCGCCCAGAATTGTCACTAATTCATTATATGTTAACTTCTTCCCCATTTTTTTAAGCCTCCCAATTTTTTAAACGTTCAAGATATTCATCAAACTGGCGTTTAGGCGCCTTATCCAAATCAATGCAGTCGCATTCTACCGCAATGGCTTTCAATTCAGCATTGGTTATCCCTGTTTGTTTTTGGATAGCAAGGATCTGCTTTCTGCGAACGTCTTTCAAAGACGGTGCGGGGACAGGTTCAGCTTTTTCAGCAGTTGTATACTTTGTTTTATCGTTTTCCCAATAAACATCCGCGCCAATACCCAAATACTTGCACGCATTCCCTAACGCATCGGTTATTGCCATTTTATACGCCTCGTCGCTCGCATTGAATGTCTTTTTGCTAACGACATAATTGACCATTCTATTACCACCAACACCTGTAATCGGCTTACCCCATTCGTCCCCAAATTTTACATACAAATCAATTTCGGCAAAAGCAAGACGTTCCCCGGTGCTAACTTCTTCTGTCCACAATCTTTTGATTTCATAGTACCACCCAAAGCCACACGCACCAAATTCGCTTGTAAGCATTTTTACGCGCCACATTGTGTTTATATCCGTCCCCTTAAAACGTCCATTATCAAACGCTTTTAGGGCGTCTGACGGTACGGCACGGAACTTGTTATACAATTCAAGATTTTTGTTGTCTGCCATTTTTTATCCCTCACACAATTGTTATTTTATAATTTGTCGAATATTCTGCCCCCGGCACTTCCTTGCCCGCTTTGAATGCTTTGTTTATGGCTGCCTTAGACAGCTTACGTTCTGTTATACTCACAAAATACTCCGGTGGTATCAATGTTTCATCCACAACGTTGCAACGCTTTGTTTGTTTGACTTTCATTTCGATGTCTTCATCTGCAAAGCCTTGATTGTCGGTGGCATATAAGAGCCATTTTTCCAGTCCGTCAATTTGTTTTTTCAACGAAGTTTCTTTTGCTTCAATGCTTTTCTTTTTTTCCGTTGTATGGTCAAGCAGAGCTGTTAAGTTATCAACATAAGTAATAACGCTTTTTATCTTTTCGCTTTTTTCTACTTGCAACGAATTAAGCCGGTCTTCCCAATTAAAGACTTCACCAGTCTCAACGTCAATGCCATTCCCTTCCGCTTTTATTGTAGCATCCTCGTCGAGTAATCTTTCTATATCAGAATTGATTTCGTAAAGTTTTCTCATATTTCTACCTCTTCATACAATTTCATTACACGTTCCATTTCCGCCCTTTGCTCTTCGGCTGTCTGCATATTTAAGTCGTATAAGAAATCACGGTATTCATTTCGCGCTCGTTCAAGGATATCTTCTGCCTCATCCACAACACTTGCAAGCAAAACCATTCGCTCAAAGATATTTGTACGACGATTTTTTTCATCATCTGCTGTACTCATAAGCCTACTACACAAATTATCATTTAACTGAGCATATCCAGCAGCCACAATAGACAAATGCGCTTGCGCTTTAAGAATATTATCAATCAGTCTATCTCGCATAGTTTTCATTCGTCGTCCTCCGGTCTATAACCGCAAACAGGGCAAAAACGCTTATAATGTTTTTCTTCGGCACAATCATCACCATATGGTTGTAGTTCAAAAAAACTTTGATACTCAAACGCCGAACCACATTCAGGGCATATATTGTCCTCTTCTAATTCGGCAATAAGTTTTTCCTTGTATTTTGCAATTGACTGGATAGCCCGATCCGGATGATTTCGGATTTCATGTAATATATGGTCAAGGCTTAATACAACATCAACCTTATCTTGGTCGTCACAATCACCATATGCTTCCAACATGCTACAAAAGCAAACATCTGATAAATCTCTGTCTTTCATAATTTACTCCAATTTCATAATCACGATTTCGCCGTTTCTTTCAACCGCAGCCAAAGTGTCATTTACTGTAAAGCCTACGCTTTCTACAATTTTCTTGGGAAGTCTGACAATATAGCTTGCTGTCTTAACTTTGCCAGTGTTCTTGTCGACGCGTATCTGTACCGTCATTTTCATAAGTTATCACGCTCCTTGTTTGTTTATGCCCCTATTATAACACCGATTTCGTACGAAGTCAAGCGTTTTCGTAACATTTTGCAAAAAATATTTTTTATTTTTCTAAAATTATTTTTCAAAAATCCTCTTAAAACACTTGACAACCTCTTTTTTATATGTTATAATAGCCACGAAATGTAGGGCTTCACCTACTGCGCAATGCGTTATACTGGCGTAGCGTTGCCATTTCCTAACTGCATATTTGGATGTCAAAGTTCTCGCATATGTTTACGCTGGTTTCTCGAAAGAGAAAACATATCGGGAGCTTTTTCTCATACTTTGGCATTAAATCGCGAAAGTTGTCCTGCGTTAAAAGGTACAACGGGTGGCTCTGAGTTCATGCACGTGAAGAGCAACTGCAAAGTGGGGTAAACGCTATGATACCACAATAATCTCAACGGCGGGCTTGGTGAACTGAATTAAGATAGGCAGTGGAGCGCAGGGCAGTTCTTGTGCGACGATACTGTGTGTAGCTGAAATGTTACACGTATGCGTGCATGACAAGGGCTTGTTGGGTAGAAACTTCAACGACGGACGATGAAGACGTCTTTATTCTCTTGTGTGTACTTGTTCCTCTTTTGCAGGGATAGGTATGCACAAGAGCGTGAGTGAGTATGTTCTTAACTCTGAACGATGTACCATGTACTAATAAACTAAGTACAGAGTATATAGAGTATAAGATTACTACTAAGCATATCGGTAATATAACATGTAATACTCGTATAATTACGAATAAATAAGCAATAGAAGAAGAGATAGTTTACATATACTAAACAAATAGAGATAGTATACAAAGAAAAATAAAAAACACGTGTCCGAGGTAACAGATGGTAAGCAATGGACACAGATAGAAGTGAAACAGTTAGTTCGCTTATTAACTCTTAAAGACAGAGCTGCTTCATATGTTTTATTCATATTTATCCTTTACAAGAGGGGTGACCCGTTCAGTTTTCGATGATTTACTGGGCGGGTTGCTTCTTTTTTAATGACAAAAACCTACGTATTGCGATAACAACAAACAAGCGTTCTTCCAAAGATATGCGATCTCACCCTTAAAAAGCCAAAAATTAGCAATATTTTCGTGGAATTTACAAGTCCGGCAAATAATATCCATTCAGCATTGCGATATTAGTGCGAAATTTAAGCTGTGTTGCGTTTTATCGTTTCGGCAGGGTAAATTTACGTTTAAGAAACAATTCCTGTTAGAATTGAAATTTTAAGGTAAAAAAAGACAGCCCAACTCGTGAGAGAAGAGCTGTCAAGCGTTAGACTATCCAAAACAGGTCGGCTTTTTCGCTACGGCAATCGAATATATCATAGAGGACACCATATTCGACCACGGTCAAATGCCCGTCCGTTCGGATAAGTATAACGTCTTCAGGGAAAAGTTCACCCAAGTCTGCAACGGAAAGGTTAGTCGCTACGCGCTGCTTTAAGCCGAACACGTTGGTAAGCAAGTGATTGTAACAACACGCCGTAAGTTCGTCACACTCAAAGAGATCGGCAATCAGTTCAAGCTTATGTTTAATAAGATTGTAGTCTAATTTAGTGGCGCGACTAATTGCACGGCATACGCAATCGTTTTCAATATTGCCGACTGGGTTTGCGTTGTAAAAACGGTAGTCAATCATCGCAGCAGACAATTTCCTCGTAATAGATGGCAAGTTTTTCCCCGCCGTCCATGTCGATGTCTTTGTCTTCAAGCCATGCTTTTGCCATTTTTGCATAAAGGTCAAGGTTGCCGGCTCCAAATACAATTGAATAATCAGTGTATTGCATAAGCACGGCAGTATAGAAGTCTTCAAAGGTGTAATCTTTGCCGAAGTCTATACCAATGTCGCGAGCCTTGCGCTCAATGCTTTCTTTGGTGAAAAGAGGTTTGTCTTGTTCGGGGACTTCATGTAACAGTTCTTTTGCCCATTCCATTAAGTCGTCGTCGGACATGTATTCGTCTTCAAAGTCGCGTTTCGACCGATAGTCGCGCGGATAACCGTAATCACGTTCACGCGGTTCGCGCATGTCATCATATCGCGACATGTCGGAGCGGTAATTTCGGTCACGCATTTCCGTACGAGTACGTCTGTTGTGTCTTCCGTCTATTGGATAATACATTTCGCCAGGGTATGCTCTATGGTCGGACACATAGCGTCCTGTTCTGCGAGAGCGATGTCTTCTGTCACGCATGTCACACCACCTTGTCGATATTAACAACTACCGACGTATACGTTGCCCCAATGCCTGTGTTGACAAACGAGATCGCTTTTGCAAGGGTCGAAGACGTTCCAAGTATGCAAGTCTTATCAACCAAAACATACTCATCAATTACCATTGTGCGAAGTTCTGTGTTCGCAGTGGCAATGGTTTCGCTCGCGATTGCTCCCGTTACCGGTTGTCCGTTGACAAACATTTGAGCAGTTGCAACACCTGCCGCGGTTCCCGACACAACAAACTTTGCAGTGATATGATAAATACCGTCGCCGTTGAGCGTTACTGCGTCGGAAGTTGTGGAAAAGTTAGGCAAGCCGTTGCAAGTCTTTTTGCAATATCTGCGATAAACAGACCCTAAATCTATGTTTCCATCCGTAAGAGTGGTCTGTGTCGCATTGTTTCTTGTTCCAAGTATAAGCATAATGCCTCCTATTAGGATATTTTATTATCCTCTCGTGCCGATAATTAGTCGGACTTTATAGTGTTAAAGAACAGAGCCGCAAGTCCCGGTAGCGCCACAAGCTGTGTAGCAGCAGTTCGGATTAGGAACTACATACGCCGGCTGTGCCTGCGGACGGAGAGCCGATACGAGGTAAGTGTTCTGTGCTTCTTGGCTTGCTTTCAGACGGAGCGCGTTGATTTCGTTCTGCTGAGCGGCAATCTGTGCGTTCTTGTCTTCAATGCGATTTGCAACAAGTTCGTCATGAAGTGCGCGATAGTTTGCATTCTGACTATCAATCACATCACGGAAGCCCGTGCAAAGCGACTGCTGGATAGCGTTGGTCTGCATTGCAATCGCATACTGTGTGTCTTTTATTGCGCTCTGAGTTTTACAGCCATTGTGTTATCATATAGGCTCTTTATCCTATATTTCAATATGTTTCCATATTGTTCAGACTATATCTTCACCTTTCGTTAAACGTTAAGGGACAGGCACTCGTGTCAAGATTATTGGTTAGTGTCCTCACTTGTTAGTCGTTGAGCCTTCCACGATACTTTTATCACTATTCTCGTGGCTTGGTTGCTGATTGGCATACTTACAAATATGATTTTTATATTTTTTATTGTGTTTTAGAATGTATATCAATGCTGCGCTTGTTATTCCTAAATATGTTGCGGCTTCTTTTACGGTGTTAAACAGCGTATTCCCGATATAAACGGGCTTTCCTTTTGGCATTCGCATTGCTTTGTATTTTTCTTGCCAACCTTTTGGTTCGCCATTTGCGGAGTAAAAACAAGATGTCCCGTTTGATGAAAATCCTCTTTTTGCCCAAGCCGATATTAATGTAGGCGTTACTCCTAATTTTTCAGCAAGAATAATAGCACTGCCATATCGTTCTCCGTTGTATGTTATCGGTTTGCGATGTTGTCGTCCCACTTTCGCTGCAATCGTAGCGTTTTTCATCGGATTGTTTTTTGCCATCCGTTCACGTTGCGCCGCCGATTTCATGACATTGTTTTTTGAATAACGTTCACGGGTTTCGGCATTCCACCATGTAACAACTCCACCGTTACCGCCTTTCTTAATATTGCATATGCATTGTTTGGTTCGCTTTAATTCATTAATTCTTATAAACTCATAATCAAATGCGTCTTGTTCTTTTTCAAAGTATTTTATTATCCTACTTTCGCAATTGCAATGGTTCACAATGTAATTAAATAAATTATTGTGTTTGCGCACCTTATATCTGGCTCTACACCCTTTTCCAACATAAATAACTTCGTTTGTTTCTGTCTTATACCATTCGTACACATAAAAAATCATTTTTTTCGCTCCGTTCGTTTTATTTGTGTGTTAATTATACACAATAATAATGCGAATGTCAAGCGATTTGTAAGGTTAGCGTTCCAGCAGTTCACCTGTTTTTTTGTTAGCGTATTTCTACGCAAGACTGCCTACTGTTTTTCTCCTTGCCAGTTTTTTCTTTAAGCAGTCCGCAAGTTGAGAGCCTATGCCGTTTATAGCCGAACGAGTTTCATAGCCGCCAGCGGTAATTGCGCTGGTAACACCCGCAAAGCCGTTGAGCATACCGGTGTTCATAGCGTAGAAACCATCGCAAATGCCATTGTTTACATTGTCAAGTTTGCGCTCAACGCTGGCAAAGTCGCTCGTAAGAACATATCCGTCCATTACACCGCCGCCCTGGCTTCCACCGTAGCCATATCCGCCTCTGCCCCAACCAAAAATCAAAGCAAAGAGGATAATTGCCCACCATCCATCTCCGTTCATAAACCCACCGTTGCAATTGTTGCCTGTGGTTACGGTAGGAACATCACCTTCGATATACATAAAAGTATACCTCCTTATTAAAAATTGATTTTATACAAACGCGCTACGTTAGACGTCATTCGCAACACGGTCATATACGCTAAAATTTAGCCCCTCGTTGGCGTAACATATTCAGCAAGGGTTGTATATCCACCCCGCTCTGTTTCGCGTATTGTAGCACAAAATTCTGCGGTGTCATTCCACTGCTCTTCATTTGATTAAGCATTGCCGCGTATTGTGGATTTTGCTGCGCCATTTGTTGAATGCTTTGCTGGATATTTCCGCCGGAAAGGGCTTGCATAATAAACTGCATGGGATCCATATACTTACCTCCGAGTTAATACCTTTTGGATAATAACGATGTCTGTTTTAAGTTTTTCAACAGTGCGTTCTAATTCTTTTACTCGAACCAACAAATGTTTATCCACAGTTGGTTTTTCAGGCTTGTTTTGATTGTCCATTTGTGCCTCCGTTAAGTTTCGCAATGCACTCGGCAAGGCGTTTAATGTCTGCTTTGGTTGCATACTCGGATAAATCTTCTTTGCGTACATAGTTGGGCTTTGGTTCTTCGACTTCCGCATTTGCCGTGATCTCGTCAAACTTATATCGCTTAAAAACAGGACGTCCGAGTTGGTCAAGAGATTTGATGTACATTACATTTTTGTTTGGGTCAAAAGCCAAAACTTGTCCGCCAACAGGCACGATGTACGCACTAACTTCTTCTTCTGTCGCATATTGCAAAATGGTTGGTTGTAATGAATATGCTGGCTGTTGAGGTTGCTGCATGGGTGCTTGTTGCGCTGGTTGCATTCGTTGGTATTGTTGTGGTTGATAAGTCATATATGGAGCTTGACCATAATTATTGTTCCACATTGTTGTTGTCCTCCTTGTCGACTAAAATACATACACACGAGCCGTAATCGTGAATAATGTTCTCTTTTGGGCAAATAATGAGTATCTTTGTTGCCAATTCCACCTTTATGAATTTGTCATCTGAAATTTTCATCACTGCTACTATATAACAATAAAAAAAGATTGTACACCCACAAAAAGCATACAATCTCTAAATTTAAGTGTTTAATTGTTCACGCATTCGTCGTTTCCGCATAGTAACGGATTTTTCGTTGATACATAGTTCGTCGGCAATTATGCTGTGCTTTGTCTTTTTTATAAAAAATGCGACGGCGAGTTCTTCGTTTGTTTCGCTAAGTCGCAATTCATGACATCGTGTTCGTAGTTCGGTTTCGGTGCAAGTGTCTACATTAAAAGTCTTTTGTTGTTCAAGTTTTTGTTTTAGCTGTTTGTAGTGAACTTCATAGAAATCCGCATCGCGTTTTGTATTACCTATCCACCCTACAGCGTAGTTTATAGGGATGGCGGATACTAAACTGAGTGTAAACGGTAAAATCAAGCTTATTCCGAAGAATAACACAGAAGCAGTGATAACACGGCAAATCGAAGGCACAATATGGTGATACTGATGCGGGTATTGTTCTCTTATAAACCAATGGCAAAAGAAAAAGAATATCGCTTCAGCCCACTTATTGAAGATTGCCGCAGGTAGGAAAATAGCGACAACCGTAACGATTATCGCTAAACCCCAAGTCTTAATTATGTTCTTCTTCAACTCTGTCTACATCGGCAATCATATTGTCGATTGCATTAAGAATAGTAGCCCATTCTTTGCGAAGCGCACGCAAATCGTCTCCCGTAAAGCGATTATGCCTTATTTTGTTCAGCAATTCAGAAGCCGTCTGCATTGCGATCCCCGCGTTTTCCCCGTACAACCAAGCACCAGGTATGCCCATTATTCCTTTTCCTCCCGTCTATAATTTAACAAGAAGTACAGTAAAACAAGAACAATGTAATAGTCAATCATGAGAATAAGCATAGTCGCAAAATTATAATTGGCTATCATAGTGTTTAAGTTTCTGACTTCTAATGTTATTGATTGAATAAGACTTGTTGTAGCAAAGCAGAATGCCGTTGCCCCAAGTTTTCCGCAAAACACAGCCGGTAGTATAATCATCATTGACATGTTTATTGCCGTGTATTGTTTTGGAATGAAACGTTGCGCTAAGAACAACAATATAATCGCCATTGCTACAATCAATAATTCTTTCGCGTTAAGGTAAAGTTTTTTACAACAAGCACAACAATAAAAGAAATATATAAAGAACGATAAGGCGCCACTCGCGGCGTAATATGCCCATGTATGCGTGCTTATATAGTTACCCACACGAAGTACGGCGGGGGACTGCGCTATACTCAAGAACCACGTTGTATCAATGGTTTTAGCCACATAAACAAGCAACAAAAGCGCACCACTCAGCACAACGCCCATAGTCCACAAATTGTTGAACTTTTTTACTTTCATTGTTTGTTGTCCTCATCCAAAATTGCGTTTATCTTTTCAATATCGCTGTCGACATTTTTGTTTACCTTTACCTTTTTATCTGGTTTTTCGGTTTTAGTAGTATCGTCGGGCTTAGTTGTGTCAGTTAATTCTTCAATCTTGTCCAACAATTCTTTGCCCTCACCCTCTTCGTAAGGGTTCTCAATCTTAGTCTTGGTGAAACGTTCAAAGACTGCATACAAAGATATTGCCGCCATACCCAATTTCAACCCAGACATAAAATCGAACGGAACTTTAAGAAGCACACAATTGTATATAGCCACGGCTACACAACCAAGAATGAACGGGATCGTAAGGATAAAACTGTTCCACAAATGGCGACGGTTATCATCGGTAATTTTGCTCGTTAATTTCTTAATTGGCATCTTAATTACTTCTGTAAGCCCAAAAATAACAACGGCAGATGCCCACCATATCAACGTTTCACGGCTTGCATCAGAAAGTGCTGCTAAAAACTGCATAAGTATTAAACCCCCTTTAAGAATTAAGAAGTTTTTCGAGTGCGGCAATGTCTGTGTCGTAGTGAAAGCTTTCCTCTACCTTCTTCGCGATTGTTGCTTGCACTTTATCTTCAAACGCTTTTTTTTCAGCCTCAGTATTGTTTTGTATCGTGATAAGCGCCCGTGAATGGCGATCTTCCTCTGCCGATATAGAAGCATCTCTTTTTGCGTCGAACTCTGCAAATTTAGGCATAATTACATCGTTCTGCACTCTTGCTATCTGTTCCATTATTTTGCTATCACGTTCAGCCTTAAGCTTAGCAACAGTTTCTGCTATAATTTCATCACGCATTGGTCGTTCCTCCAGTAAGTTCGTTGATAAGTGCTTCCGTATCGTCACCGGTTTCTACGGGGGTAATTCCGTTGTCCGTGGTAATATCCGGGACTTCGATTTCGGTTTCTTCTACATACAGCTTTCTGTCGGAAACATATTTTTCACGGCGGTCAGCATATTTCTGTTCAATTGCCGCGATTTCTTTGGCTTTTGCGTCGTCAATTCCACCGATGATTTTGTCAAACAGCGCAACGACTTCTTCATAGCCTTCTTTCGCTTTTTCCTGTTTTATAAACATAAAAGTGTTCCTCCACTTGTTTTTGTACCTATATACTTAATTAGGCTTTGTCCACCAAAAATAGTCCCTGCAACCGCAGCTGCCAACAAAAGAATAACCACAATTGCAACAATTATCTTAATAGCATTATTTTTTATCGAATTGCACACATCGCCTACGATATCAATAACGCCACTCAGTAATGCACCGCAAATAGTTATAGGCAACTTTATAATTTGTATAAGTATGAATATTAAGCTTGCGGGATAGAGCCAAAATTTCATTACGCTCATTGTCTTTTTCGTCGTAATTCCCGCACACTTTAAGATATCTTTGTTGGCTTCGTAGTATGCCTCGGCTTTATCCGCCTCTTTTGCCATTTGCTCAACTTCGGCTTGCAAGCGGTTTTTTTGTTTTGCAAGCTCAGCAATTTCTCGTTCGCTCTCTTGCTTGACTTTTTGAACTTCTTTGGCGATTTTTGCGGTTTCGGCTTCGACCCTTTTTGCCATAGCATCGTTTTTTAACTCTTCCGTCTTTTCAGAAACGAGTGTATCTACGGTGCCGTCGCGCTTTAACGCTTCTTTTGTGGATAAAAGGTCAATTGTCGCCTTAACATCATCGGTTTTTCGTGCATTTTGCTCAATTACCGCACCCACAATATCAGGCTGTTTCGGCACAGGGACTGCATTTTTCGCCTCGGCAAGCTGTTTATCTAACTCTGCCAATTCTTTTTCGTCCATAGTTTTCACCACCATTGTATAGTATTTTTTTCTTTTTGTCAACAGTTTTCGCAATTTTTTGCATAAAACTTATTTCCTAAGCTTGTTGCAGTTTGTTCAAACCATATTTCGTCATATATCGGTTGATTGCCGTCTTTGAACTTAAACTTTTCGTCAGCGAAATACCATACCCCAAAAATATAAGTATAAAACGCTAAAAAAGCACCGATATATTTGATTATACGCGGTTCTACGCCTAAACAAAGTATAGAAAGTGAAGTTAAAGCCAAAACTATTAGACAGCCGTTATAGATTAAATCCTTATATGACTTGCTTTCGTACATCCAATAGCGCGTTGCGGATGGCAAACACACAAATAATAGCATAAAAATTCCAAATATAAGGTTTTGAAAGCAATGTCCGTGTTCGTGGCAAAGCGTGTCTAACGACGGGTTAGGCGAAGTTATGAACATAGCGCCGAGTGAAACACCACCCCAATTTTTGTTGCCTGTCTCAAAATAATAGGTCAACCCAAACTTTTTAGGCTTACACCCTTTGAAAAAAAGGACAAGAGTGGCAACAAGACCTACAAGTGTCATTGGCAAGCCCCAAGTAAGAGAACCAAACCAATAAAAGAATTTTTTCATAACTCACTCCTTTATATTTCTGTAACAGTATCTGTCCAACTCTCTGTCGCCAACGAAGTATAAGTAGACAAAGTATCGGAACTTGCACTATATAGTTTAATCCCAAAGTTACCAGTTGTAGTATCAGTTGAAACTGAAATTATCACCCCAATAATAGAGGTCTTATCTTGACTGTATGAATATCCGTTAACCATTGTTGTCGAAGTAAAATCAGAAACCGTTAACTCCGTTGGATTACTGTTGTTTATCGTAAATTCAAACCAATAAGTTCCTCTGTCGGGTCGTGGGGTTGTATAGTACCCAGTTACATAATGTCTATATAGCCCGCCGCCAGAAGAAGCTGTTTTCTTTGTGTATACCCAAGCTTTTGAAGTCAACAAGACAACTGAATAAGTGGTTTTACCAGTTGTTACTTCATAGAGCCTTCCGGCTGTTGTATCTTGTACCAACGGCATTATGGTCACTTGGTTAACGCCAGTAGTCGCTTTCAAAAAAGACATTTTAGCACTTGTAATGTACGAATAATATCGAGCGGCAAGGGTTCCTTGTGTTGTGGTTTGGACATCCCCTATGTCTATGACCGGATATACCTCATTAGTATTAACCGAAAGTATTGCTCCGGAAGCATCAAAGTTTAATCCCGTACTGATTGTCAATAGTCCAGTAGCTGTTGTGGCTGTGCCTGCTTTCCTTATCCCAGTTACTGCCTTGATAAGTGCCGTATACGCTTTACTTGTAAACGCTTTTGTTGAAAGCGTAATTGTCACCACATATATAATGTTGTTGACATTAGTAGAATATACCAATTGGGTGGGGCTTTGCTGCGTTAAAGTATATATACGTCCGTCATATTCAAGTTTATTAAAAGGAGATACTTGCAATTTCGCTAACTGTTCATCGGTGATAGGTGAACTCGTAATTGTTACAATTTCACCACCGCTTCCGCCGCTCTCACTTTTCTTCGCATACGTTTCAACAATGTCGTTTCCATCACCGTCGTACTTAGCGCAAAGGTCAAGGTCAACCACAGTAGTTTCATCTTGTCGTATTTGCGGTTTGTACTTTGCCATTTATTATATCTCCTTGAAGAAAAGTCCACCGATTGCAAGGTTAGTTGTCGGAGTATTTGTTCCTGTTTTATCCCCGACTTCTATAAGTTGCGCACCAGCGGTGACAAGCCCTTTTGCGTTTACGCTAACCGCAGAATAAGTCCCCGCCGTTACACCGGAAGCGGCAAGCGTTACAGCAATTTCTTTGTTAGCAGTGCCATCAAAAGTGGTTTCCCCCGTTGCATCCCCGGTCAGGGAAATCTTGCGTGCGGTTTCTAATTGTTTCGCTTTGCCCGCAACAGTAGTACCGTTGGTAATTTTAGTGATATTGTCGGTATTGGTTTTTACTGCGGAATATACGCCGCCTGAAGTTACCGGGTTGGTACTGTTAGCTGTTGGAACTTCATCGAACGTAAGTTTGTCTTGCTTTCCGTTCCACGTGGTTTTTTCCGTATCGGTAACCACACGGTGCGTTGTATCTTGACTGGCATCTGAAAGCTTGCCACTTGTCGCTATGGTTGCAAGATCGCTGGTTTTAGTATAATTTGCTAACTTAGTATCTACTTGGTTAAGAACATTTGTTTGTAACTCGGTAAGGTCATTGTAGGTAGGGAAATTAGATAAGTCTAATTTTTGCTCACCGAGTTTTTCCCACTTGTTATCTATGTATATATATTCGATATATAGGTTTTGTTGTTCTTGCTCATTCGGGTTTTGCGTTGCCAAAACAAGATATACCGTGGTCGGAGATATGTCTGTCGTAGGAAGAGTATCTACAACTTGAATTGCGAATTTCGGGATAGCACTGATATTGTTATTGATTGTAGTTATCTTCCCGTCAATATCAGTTTTATTATAATAAGTAGTTCCCATTTCAGTCTTATTATAATAGTTGGTCAAATCATTGACAGTTTTTGTAATAAAGTCAGTAACATCCGGAATTTCCGTTTTGTCGGCTTTTAAATCCAAAGCAGTCTGCGTAGCGGTCGATATTGGTTTCTCGGCATCCGAAGTGTTTTCGACTTTACCTAAGCCAACATTCGCTTTGGTGATATTTACTTGTCCAAGTCTGTAAGCGGTTTCTGCCTCACCTTTTACGCCAGTAACAACGCCGCCGCCCGTGATTGCAGCAATATTGTTGTTTAATTCTTCAAGCGCGCTTTTTACATTATCTGCTTGGATACCTGTCGCCACAACCTTTACAATATCTGCATCAGTTTCAGGGTGTAAAGTAAGGGGGTCGCCCGTTGCTTGTTTCTGCTGAATAACATACTTTTTAGTAGCCATTAGTTTATCTCCTTAAAAATATAATCTTTTTCGCCCCAGTCCGTAGGCGTAGTTTGTACTGTTTGTATTTTCGTATTTACTCTGTCCTCAACGTCATCTTTCGTAGCAATTTTCAACGTTTGGAATAAATAACTTTCGTCAATCGCAATTGCCCCTTGACTGTCTTCCTTTATACCTTTACCCAATTTCAGGATCGGGGCAACGTCAAGTTGTATCCCAAAGTTTTTCCCAAACATACGTTCAAAATTAAGAGTATGGTTGTCAAGCGTAACGTTTGTAATGCTCATTGTCAGCAGAGCGGACAAATTTTCTTTTTGAGCAGGGTCTATTTCAATAGGGCTTGCGGGATCTTTCGCTTCCATAAACGAAAAAGTCTCGCTTTCCGAGTTTTTGATAGTCCCGTCAGCGCGAATAAATGAAAAACTGATATTTACGCAACGATAACGGCTGATATTACCACGAATAGTATAAACGTTTTTATCCATAGCAACATTGTCGATTATTTCACCAAAACCGTTGGCAATAATCATCGTGCAACCGCTGTCTTTTTCAATTTTAGGACGGACGATTTCTATCTGTTCATACAAATCATCATATTGGCGTCCCAAAACATAGTTATCAGCTTCCAGTGTATAACGGTCATAGCCCGTATCTTTTATATATATTACAGTCATAATGACCTCCAATAGTATTTTAGCCTACATTTTCATCGTTGTCAAGTATTTCCGTCGAAATAATGGCAAAAAGTGACGAATTTACTATATATTCTGGAGTAATTTTTACTTGCGGTGCTGCACCGGTGCCACAAGCCCACTCAGAATTGTTCTTTTTATTTAGTATGTACCATCCGACTTCACCCAAAAATTTGTAACGCCATTCTATCTGCATGCTTACAAACAAAACACCATCGCGGTATTCTATGTAGTCACCGTTCGGGGCTGTATATATTGGGATAGGCGAATTGGCAAAATCAAGAATGTTTAACGTGCTATTCAGCAAATATTGTTTCATGCGTCCACCTCACCTATACAGAATGCAAATGCTACTCTTAAAAAATATGTAGCAGTTAAACTTAAACACCTCGCTGTTTTAGAACTATATAAAAACGAACCGGATACACCAGATGCACCAGAACCCGTCAACTTATTAGAGCAAGAACGTGTCCACCAGTTTACTGTTATATTATCGCTATCATAAAGGATCTTGTTTTCTTCTGTTTTGAAATATTCATACTGTGTTCCCTCTACCCCGTAAGCATAATCAGTTGTGTATCCCAGTTCAGCAGCAGATAAAAGGAATAGTTTATCTTGGCTTGTATGCGAGGCATTTGCTCTATCAAAAAATACCTTTTCTACAGGTTTTACTTTTCCACGCAAGTCATCAGGCAATTTTTGAAAGACGGAAGAAGTATCCCCGTTAAGAGTTTCGTACATAGAACAATTGTTCCATACCCCACCATTTGGGGTGGTAGTGCTATTCATTCTATACAAGGTGGCAAGAGGCGTTTTTATAAAGAATGTTATGCCCGCTTTCTTCGTGTCGCTTATTTTATCGTGGTTGAACCCGATTATAACAGCAGTGAGTTTTTCGCCCGTGCTTAACTCTATCTCTTTTTCGTCCCCAATAGAAAACACGTTCTGTGCTTGCCCGCTGTTTGCAATGCTTTCAATCATTTCCCACGACATGTATTTCAAGCCACGGTTGCCACTTGTGATTTCTTGCAATTCCAACTTTTGGTGCGGATAACCGTCGTATATCAATGTTGTACCCGTTATACGCCACAAATACGGATTACCGTCAGCATAATTATACATACTGTCCCCAAATGAGTTGCGGTCAAGCCGAACAACGTCGCCGATATGTAATATTTCGCCGTCACTCGCTTGTTTCGCGATTGTCCCATCTGTATATTTTAGCTGGTCTAAGGTGATTTCAGTTGTACAAGTACTAACACCGTTGGCATAATCTGAAAGAATAGAATTTGATAATCTATCAACAACAGACCCAATTTTGTCATAAGACACATAATGGGATGTGATAGATAAGATATATCCATTTGTAGCATTTCCACTGGTTATAGTAACTTCGTCTATCCCACGATCGTAATTTCTTTTCCCGTAATATTTAATCCCCACCGTTAAATTATTAAGTGATGTGCCAGTGCCTAAAGTCTTGTATATTCCTGTTTCTGGGTCAAATGAATAAAGTGACCATAAACTTTCTCCATCATCCCCATATAATGCGTTTAATTGAGCCGTAGAAAGAGACACATTATTTTTACTTTCGGCTTGGTTATCAATATATGTCGAAGCAAAAAAAGCTTTATCTTGCAAAAGTTGATTGCCTTCAATTGTTGTTGTCCCAGTACTTCCAAAGGCGGCAATAGCGTCGTCAAAAGCAATTGTTGTTTTCGTCCCACGCAGTTTAATTTCAATGTTTAATGGAGAAACGTTTTCACAAAAGCCAGCCCAATCAGCAGGACAATTATACTTGACCTCGCCCACGGTTGTGCTCTCGCCCCATAACCCACAAGAATATAAAACATATTTAGTATATCCTACGGGGAGGATTAGATTATTTACGTAGTAGAAATCATCGTCTTCTGTTATTGTATAAGCTGGTGAATTGTCGGTGTTCCCAGCAATATTTGAATAGTTAAAAGATAGTTCTACTTTTTGTGAATAATGGTTTACTATTACTTCGTTTTGGACATAGTTGTTTGTAACAGTTTCTGAAAAACTTTCTCCAATAGAAAGACGCTCAGTTGTATATGTCGTATATAATCTGTTTACATCTGTTTTACTAAGAGCATTATGCGAAATATTAGAAGCCGTACAATACCCACGTCCTCGTGAGCATTCTACAACAAAAGAAATATAAGGTGTTTCTGTAGCATCAACTCCAGCGGGGACATTATTTATTTTGGTCAAATTGTTGTCAAATAATTTAGGAAACTTAAAAGAAAAGCTCACATATGACATTGTAACAAACATCTTTGTGCCATAATAAACATGATACAAGTAAGAACCATAGATTGTTTCGTTCTCATTTTTTGCTTCTGCGATTTTGTCATAATTGGTTATTCCTGGAAATAATGCTGTTCTATAGGTAAAAACATCTGTATCACTATATTTGTTAATATTCACTAAATTTGAATGTAGTGATACTCCTAACTGTTTATTTTTCAATAAAACATCTCTAATCGGGAATGTATTTTGATTTGTCGGCAATATTGCAATAGCCTTTTCACTTTTTGCCTTTGCTGGGCGGGCATTGAAAAAGCGTATGTTTTTAGGATAAACACCACCGCTTTCGTTAGTCTCGGAATAGTTCAACTGCGCAACGGTGCATATTTTATCTACCGTAGAACGTAAATTATCTGCGGCAAGATAATCGTACGGAATTATTATGCGTTGCAAAAATTGCTTTACCGTCATATCCTTTATTACAGCACCCATATTAACACTGATAGTACGACTGCACATAGCATCAACATCGGCTTGCATAACGGTGTTTGATTTATCCCACTTCAAAGTGGTTATTAAAACATAACTTAATATTTCATACAAGTTAGGTTTTATGGCGTCGTCAGCACGCAAAGAATAATCACGCCCTGCAAACTGTATTTTATCCCAGTTGCTAATATTATCTACAAGCGAAACAGAGAGTTCACCCGAATTTTCTTCGTAATCACTGTCGCTTGTTTTGAAAACGCCTTGCAGTTTGTCGTTGTAATACGTTTTAACAGTGGTATCACTTAAATCAAAAGTACCATCAAGCACCTTATTCACAATTTCACGCTGTGGGTCATCGATTTTCATACTACCCGTTTTCGGCACTCCACCATAGAATATTTCTTTGGGAGCGTGAGTGGACTGCGTTGTCGTCGTCTGTTCGGTTAACCCATTATATGTATCGACGGTGTAATCGGTGCCGTCGGTTTTGCGTAATGTCGTTTTATACATTAGTTAGCCTCCCAAATCGGGTAGAGGGTAATATTCGCCGAAACGGTAATCAATGCGTCTTTATAGTACTTCTTAGTAGTAGCTGTTTCCGTGGTAGTAGTTGCCCAATGCGAAATGTGGTATCCCACTTTGGTGTATATGTCTTCTTTCAATTGTATTGAATAAAGATAATCTTTCACTTGGATGACATCCCCAGAAGTATTTGAAGCCGTCGTAATGCCAGCCTTGTTAGACTTGTTAAAAGTGCCGCCATTCGCCTTTAATGTTACGGTGTATTTTTTATTGGTCTTATCCCTATTCGTCGCCACAAGCTCAATTTTCGTATTCAAATTGCCGATATAATCAGTATTGAACAAATACAACGTGTCAAGTGATTTAGTTGTCAACGCCATTTCCTCGTCTTCTACCCATTCACATAATTCGCTATTGTAGAATGTTACATAGCAAACACGCTCACGGCTAATAGCCATAAGTGCTTTGTAATCTGCGACATTCATATACTTAAACGAAACAGCCACGCGGTCTACAAAAGAGAATTTTGCCGTATCGATATTCGATAATGCAAAAGAAGTGCTTCGCGTTAATTCTGCACCCCACGTCGGCTCACTCCACCCGATATTGCCTTCACGTGCTACGCGAGTAAATGGATAACGATAATAGCCAGCACCCGTTATAAATAGAGTGCCAGCCCCATAAGTCTTGCCGTTTTCGGTTCGTGAAGTGTCAATTTTATTGTTTCTATCGACGAATAATTCCATAGTTTATCTCCACCCTAATTGCGGGTTAGTACGACGTACGCCCTCGCGGAAGCCTTCGCTTTCTACGACCGCTCTGCCAACATCGTTTGCGTTAAGTGTAAGTTTCGCCTTATCCAACTCCCCGCGCGCGGCACCGTAACGGACAAGTGCATTGTACATTGCCTCTGTGAACTGTTCAATGTTGGTGACACCAGTGCCACTTTTCCCACGAGCAACAACTTCTGCCCCGCTTTCGCCAGCAACTGCGTACATTGTACCTGCGCTTTCGAGAATACCGCCGTGTGCGTAAGTCGTTGGTGCGTTTATGTTTTTACTTTTATTGGCAGCTACGGCATTATTTACAAGCCCAAAAACGCCCGCCAGTACACCTGCAACACCGATACCATATGCAATAGCATTTTTTAAGCCCCCTTTAATGCCCGCAATCATTACACCAACACCAGCAAGTATAGCAATTATGGCTTCTAATCGAATTGTGAGAGCATCTGCCTCACTCCCAAAGAGTATAGAAAAACCAGCAATTGCAGCAGCCGCGGCTGCCGCCCATTGTACGATTGCAAGTTTGTTCGCCTTAAACAAACTCCCAATGTTTTTAAGACCTGTAATCAATGGCTTAAAATCAATGTTTTTTATTGCCGAGCTTATCTTTATGAATGTTAGCGCCACATCTAAACCTTTTATTGTTAAAAAGGCAGTGCCTAACACGCCTATTGTTGCTATTGTATCTAAAATATTGGCATTCAAATCATCAAATGTCTTGCCTTGACTTTCAGCGAAATCTTTTAAGCCCTCTTTGGTCATTTCGACCTTTTGCAAATAGTTAGATGCGTCAAAATCGAACGGGGACGAGGTTTTATTCCCAAGTGTGGTAAACTTATCGAAAGACAATAACACCCCTTGTGCTTCTGAGGCTGTTTTTGCATAATCTTTCATCGCTTGCGTGTTTACAAGAGTGACCTCTTTTGCCCCGCGCAGTTTGGCTATGATAATGGCAAAACTATTCGCAAAGTCAACAATTTTGTAAGTCAACGAAGTTAATAGCGGTTCCAACAGCATGAGCGGTTGGTATAAAGCTACCGTCAACGAAGCCTTTAATAGATTTGCATTTTTTGCCAAGTTCGACATAGAATTGTTGAATTCTTGGCTTTGCTTTGCGATTTCCGTAAAACCGTCTTTTAACCCCGAAGTCATTGTCCGAATAAGCGTCGACGCAATATTATAAGTTATAATACGTTTTATGTTATTAAAAAACCCAAAATACTTATCTAAACGTTTTTGCAGTTCGTCATATAAACTGATTGACTTTTCTAAGTTTTTTTGCTCTTTTTTTTGATTTTTTATAACATCATTTTGCGATTTTTGTTGTTGCGGATCGGAGATAGGAACACCTTGCCCTTTTCCCGCAACTTGTACGCTTTCCTGCCTTATTTGCGAAGTGCTTTTTTTTGCTAAGTTTGTCGCATTCTTAAAACTTGTAGACTTAAGAATTGACGCCATAGCTTGCAAGCCCACTTCTGCCTTTTTAATTTCTTTTACGAACGGCTTAATAGCCTCAGTCATTGCCGTAAATTTAGTCGTAAATAACTGCGTATCAAAGCCTTGAACCTTAGCCGTGCCTTGTAGTGCATTACGTAAGCGCTTTAATGCCGACGTAAACGCCTTTATTTTTTGGTCGGCGGAACCGCCCTCAGTTGTGTCTTGCACGCCATATTCAAGTATAAGTTTGTCAATGGTTTGTCCCGCCATAATTGTTATCGCTCCTTATGTTTTGACAAAATCTGTCTGTATCTTTCAAAAACACGACGTCCTAATTCTTCTTTGCTTAAATTCTCTTCCTCAAAAGTCGGCATAGGAGGATATTCGGGTGGTTTCTTATCGCTGAATGATATTGCACTAACAATAGCCATTCTAAAATAATTGCCTTGCAACCAAATATCCTGTATAGCCGTCTGCCGTTTCCTTTTGTAAACACGAAAGTAAAACTGCAATGATTTAGGGTCAAGTTCCCAAAACTTATCTTCGGGGAAGTCTATAAGCAGCGCATAGAACAAGAATTCCTCACGTAACCACTCTTCGATGGTCGTATAGTCGGAGAGCCGTTTGCCATGTGGAATAGACTGTTCAGTATCGTTGTCAAGACCAAGATCTAATTTTTCTTGGTCGTTTGGTTGAAAAAACTTCCTTTTGCCAACATTTCAATAATAGGCGACAGATCTTCAAGCGTGCCACCGTTGTCAAAATGTGCCTCCAATTCGTCTGCCGCTTTTTCGGGAGTAGTACCCATAATGTAAGCGGCGAGGTAAGGAAGTATTTCGTAAGGCTGGTCTTCAAACTGTTCGAGCATTTTCGGTGTCATCCCAAGTCTGCCGAGTTCGCGCATAGCCTTAAATCCAATGTTTTTAGTGCAATATTCTTTCCCGTTGATAGTTACTGTCATATTTTTCTCCTCTTAATTGTTTGTTAAGCTGTTTTTTTCTGTGTCGAAATATTGAATTTTCCGGCTTCAGGTTCGCTTTCAGGCGCTACATATAAGTCAAAATCAATACCGGAATTGGTTTCAGTGGAAGGAAGTCCACGTTTCAAAGGTCTTCCACGGAAGAACAAGGCATTATTAAAGGTAGGTGTATCAGACGCAGGGTCTTTTATTGCGATAACAAACCATATGCCTTTATTAGTAGACGAATTATATGCCGTAAGAAGAGCATCCCAAGCGTCAATAATGGCTTTGCCATATCTCGCACCAAAGGTGACATTATCAGGCATTTCCTTTAACAGCGTAACTTTCATGGTGAATTCTTCTTCGTCATAAGAAGTCGCGTCCGCCGTACTGGGGGCTATGTTAAAGTCTGGGGTCGAATACAACCCCGGCAAATGTGTGAACTCATCAACCGGGATTGTCGTAAGTGTATCGGTAGACTTAACTGGTGCATATCCAACATATAACCCTATGGAAGTAAGAGGTACATTAGTACTTGCCATAATATTTTTCTCCTATAAAAAATTTGTGTCATTATGCCGACACATAAGGCAGTTTTAATTCTACGTTGTATCGCAACGCAACAGTGTATGATTTCGAGCCGTCAAAAAATGTGTACGGTGTCGTTCTCATTACTTTTCGCATCGACACAACTTTATCCGAATTTTTTTTGTAGTTGGTTAAAAAGTCTTCACAACAGTCGGCAATGACCATTGTATTCTTTATAGCCGTGTTTTCGCTTGTCTTTGCCCCGTAAAGAGTAATTTGCAAATCAATAGATGTGCTAACAACATCATTGTAATCCTCTAAATTATCGTTGTCGCCCAATATTTGCACTACATAGTAAGACTTCGTTTCGGGAATTACACCATGCTGAAAAGCATAGTAGCCTTTCGGTTTTTCTGTAAGTCTTGGCGTAGCAATAAATTGTGCGTCGATATATTTAATTAAATCGTCAATGAAATCTGTCATTATTCACCTCTATTAAGGTCAAATACAAGCTGTTCTTTTATATACTCTTTTATGTTTTCTCCGGCATGATACATAGGCGCTTTTGCAGCATAACCTTGAAAAAATCTGTATAGCGGTTTTGTGCCTTTGTCTAACCGCAAAATCCAACCACGCTTTCCGCTTTTTGTGGTAATTTTTTTGTTAGACGGATAATGGTACTTCCACGCACCTGTCAGAGGGACTCCTTTTTTCGGTAACTCCCCAGGATACGTTCCTTTGCCCTTTTCGCCGATACCAAACTCCATATACGCGACATGTGGCTTTTCACTTATGTCTTGTGCAATGATTTGGACATTCTTTGCGGTTTGTTTTGTATAGACTGAAGCACTACCTTGCCATTGTTCCAAGACAAGCTGTTTGCCCTCTTCCGCAATATTATCCAGCATAGCGCGTTTAGTCTCTTTTGGCTTAGCGTTATTAACTTTTGTTAAAAACCTATCAAGGTCATTATGCACCCAACGCATAGATGGAAGCCGTCCTTTTGAGAATAAGTCTAATGCGGAAATTGCCGTTATCTACAAAGTCAACACTGTAGTTCGCGTTCTGCCCGTAGTATTCTTCTTCATCACTTGGTTTCGCACCGTTAATATAGAAAAGGTCACCTTCGGAAAACACGCCCGCCCACTTAGCGTAAGGTTGTGCAACACATGACGCGTAGCGTTCAGTATATTCACCGACTTCCGCCGTGTTCCAGTCGCCAGAACGGTCTACAACGGTAAAATATCCAAGCCTTGTCGTAATTTCAACAGGCTCAGAATAAGCATCGTTATCTATCCGTTTGCAATACCATATTTTTTCGCCTATTCTCATTTCGGCACCGCTCCTCGTGGCATAAGCATAGCGATTAGACCATTATCAATGCCACTGCTTGAAAACTCAAACGAAAGATTGTTTTCGCTGTATCTTTTTACGCCTCTCGGTACACCTGCACGATCGCAAATATCTGCCATACGTGCGGACAACCAATGTAAAACAATAAAATCGTATATAAGTTCGTCGGGTGTCGGACGATTGATATCGCACGGGTATTTTATGAGCAAATAATCTCCTAATGCAATGTTGAATACTTCATCGGCTTGTGTTTCGCTTAGTCCGTATTGTTTTGCTATTTGACACTTTATTTGCTGTACTTGTGCTTGTTCTTTGCTTGTCATTATGTTCGTCCTCCAACCCTAAAAAAGGAAAGGACTTCTGGCTCTCGTCTACGCTTTCAATATCAATGTACGGTCGAAAAACATTCAATTCTTCTTCGTTAACACACATTTCTATTCTCTGCCGTGGCTTAAAATACATACCTCGTATTATAAGCGTGCATTTTGCATATCCTTTTAAGTCAAAAGTCCCTGTGTTCATTTACGCGTTTACCTTGCAGATATAGATCTGCTTTACGTCATGCGGTACGGGAAGTCCCAAGCCGCTTGCTTTGGTGAATATGCCGACAGGATCGCCGGAAGCTACATACTGATAAATCGAAACATAGCCCTGCGAATACTGCGCAAGTCCGGCATCTTCTTCGGGCGTGGAAGTCATAAAGGTCTTACCAACTTCGCCGCGAGTAGCAAGGAAACAAATTGCATCTTCGCTGAAGAAATTCTTTTCCGTGGTTTCTTTTGCGCCGATTTTGTAAGTGCCGTCGTATACAACGAATTCGATGCCGAAATAGTTCTGGATGTAACTCTTTGCAAAATCTTCGGTCACATAAACGCCCTGATTGGAAGCGATGGAACCGAGCTTGGTGTTGTTAAGAATATAGCCCATAACTTTGCTGGTGCAAATAGCACGTACAATTCTGCCCTTGCCTGCCTGTTTAATCTTTGCGAGATCGCCGAGAATATCATGGCTTGCAGTAGCCCAATCCTTAACTACGATATGGTTCTCTTCGGGGAGATGATAATCGATAGTAAGGTTGAGGTTGTTTTCCTTTACGGTAACCTGTCCGCTGGAAAGCAGTTCGCACGCCATAACCTCGAAACGAGTAAGCACACGAGAAATCAGGTTTGCCGCGTCGTTGTATACGGCTTCGATAATCGCACGCTCTTCTTTCGACATGCCCATATCGCGGATTTTCTTGCGCAGAGCTTCACCCTGGTCAAGCTTTTCCTTGACAAGCAGCATCTCGAAGTTGATTTCCTTGAAGTCGGGTCTGTCGCCAATTTTAGCTTCAGTATCCAAAGCATGGACAAGTGCCATTACCGGTACATCAGCGCCCTTTACGAAGTCTGCAATTGCAAGCTTCATGTTTTCCGTTTTGAACATCGGGAACAGTTTAAGTCCCAAGAATTCTTTGGTAGCACGGAGATAATCAAAATCTTCGCTTATTTCTACCCAAGTTTTGCCGTTAAGCATTCCTACGTAATCCATAGTTCACCTCCATTAAGCCAAAGTCGTAACGGTTACAGAAGCCAAACCGCTCGACTTGTGGTTGATATTGTCGCCTACTGCCTGCACATAGTAAGTGCCGGTTGCCGTTGCAGTGTAAGTGACTGCAGTCTGTTCGACAAGGACTTTCTTATCTTTGTCATATACTCTGTAGCCAACAGCATCGGTAACTGCCGCCCAAGCAACAGCCGCTTTGGTTGCCGAAGGAGCGGGGGTGGTAAGTGCGGGAAGTCCGCCATCGCCGAATGCAGGACGAGTGGTCGTACCCTCTGTAATGGGGAACAGTCCGGTCTTAGCAAAATTGTTAACCTGTGCAGAAGCAGAAGAGGGCAATTTCGCGTCAATGTAGTATCCGCCTACCATAAGCGAACCCTGTTTTGCACCGTCGGTAATATCTACGTCTTTGAAAAGCAGTCCGTAATAAGGCGTGGTGAAAATCGTTCCAGCCTTAACAATGGTTCTGCCATCTTCTACGACGTGAGTTGCCGAAGTCGGTACGGTAATGGTTTTTGTAACAAGACCCACTTCACTACCAAGGAAGTTCGGTCTCTCTCTGTACACTTTTTCCATAGTTGTACTCTCCTATTAAAATTTTTTTTGATTTAGAGTTCGACTATATCCGAGTTATCGTTTTTCGCCTTTTTGGCTTGGAAGCGCTTGAAATCGCTCTCGGTGGCAGTCGTGCCTGCTCCCATTCTTTTGGATTGTTCAGCTTGTTTTATGCCGTTTGCCTTAAAAGACTTCTCTTGTTCCAAAAGCCGCGCTTTTATGATTTCGGCAAATGGCTTAATAAGCTCAATCGGGCAATTGGCGTTAAGCAAAACATCGCTTTCTTCGTTAGTGAAACCGTTCGCAAGACTTTCGTTTTTCGCTTTATAACGCGCTATCTCCTTGTCAGCCGCTTCCTTGCCGGCTTTAAGCGTTTCAAATTCAGCTTTTAAGCGTTCGATTTCCGGCAATTCTTCCATTGCTTTTTTCTTGCTCTCAGCCTCTTTGCGCTTATATTCGGCATTTTCGCTGTTGGTCTTGGAGATCGCATTTTTAAGTCTTTCGTTCTCCGCTTTCATCTGTGCAATCACTTCTGCATAATTGGGCTGAGCTCCGATAGTCCCAGCTGTATTGGGCTGAGCTCCGATAGTCCCAGCTGTTGTAGTAGCCGTGGTTACGGTCGTTTCTGTGTTTTCCATAACACCCTCCTTGTGCATTTTTCCGACTTCCTTGTCGTTTGCGATTTTCGACTTCCCTGTCGTATTTTATAATCACTCTTGCGAGATAATTACGCCGTCAGCATCAGCGGTTGTCGTTTCAGCCGCGTTCTCTTCCTCTTTGATTTCTTCGTCCTTTCTATCCCAGTCATCAGCGACGGTATCAATATCGTTGAATAACTGTGCCGCTTTGAGAATATGTTTTTTAGGCATATTCGAGTTGTACAGTTCACGGATACTCTGCGCTTTTACAAGCAGATTATCGTTCTTGTTTATGTTGTACTTAATGTCGATTTGGCTCGCATATAATTCATTAACGGGGCAGCTTGGCACGGTACGACATATCATAAGCATCTTTTTCAAGATTGTATAATCGCCACGCAAAAGCGTTCTTATATCATTGTTAATAAGAGTGTAGGCATTCTCCCAGCCACCGCCTAAACGACGTGCATCCCCGGTATCCCCGCCACTCGTTACCTGTCCGCTCGCAAGCGGTACGCCTGCAATATCGTACATTTTGCTGATACGCTGTTCATAATATTGGTCAAGCCCGTCAAACGGTATTTCTACTTTAAGTGTAGTTAAATCCGGCTGTGCCGATACTCCACCTTGTGCGGCAGGCAATATAATTGCTCCTGCTGCAATCATTGCACGGATTTCTTCAGCTTTTAGTTCTACGCCCTTAAAAACAAAAATGACATTGGAATTTTGAACAACCATATCCGCAATGTTTGAAAGCAACATGTTGACAAGGTTAAATAAAGACCTGTTAAGCTCAACCAACCCTATGCGCGATGAATTTACAAAATGTTCTGTAATCGGCAAATAATGCAACGTCTTATCCGGCAAATCAAGCTTGTGGACGTCTTCAATATTCCGATAATTATTGTCACTTCCGCATTCAAAGTAAGCATATTGAGTTTCAATCGATATAAGTTTCTTTATATCGACACTATTCGTTCCAACGTCTTGGTCAATTACCGACACACTGAACAGCGGCTCTTTCTTTTTGCCACTTGAATAAACAACAAAATTATCAACCGGCGACAAAACCTCGTATTCGAATGGGGCTTCTGTTTCTATATTATACCCGTCTTCGACCCCTGCGTATCTTAATAAAGGTTGCCCGTCAATCCCTACGTTTTTAGTTGGGAGAATTATGTCCGTGCGCGGTGCAACATAATCGACACCGATGCCGGTCGCGTATATCCATTCTTTCAAATCCTTGTCTTTCGAGAAAAAGTCAACGTCCGTGAAGTATCTGCCAAGATAGGTCAAATCATCACTTTTGACGTCGCTTTTATGCGTATACTCACGAGTATCTCCAGTTAAAAAACCGACCTTGAATTGCACTTGTCTGAATGCGTGATTTTCAGTTATTTTATTGTTATTATATTCGTCCTTGTTATAAGGGCGCGTCTTGGTGTCAATATCTTGGTCACCTTTCATATAATCCCAAAAATACTGTATTTTTTTTGCATTGTCGGAGTGCGTAGCAAAAATACGACCCATATATTTTTTAAGTATATCTAAGCCGTACCCGCTTTCAGGAGCAAAGTCGCTCGCCTCATACGGTATTTCTATCCGTTTTATTCCCTTGTATGGCATTTTCGGTATATTCACGGTAAAATCTCCTTTTTCACCTATATAAAACCACAAAAAATCTGTTTTGTCAAGTGTTTTCGTTAAATTCTTATAATTTTTACCTTTTTATTGTCATTTTTTTGCCCGACAAAATGTTTAATGTACATACATTCTTCGTCAATGCTATCGTCGTATTCGAGTTTTTGAGTGTAATCATACGATGTTAAGTATGTCATAAACTTACCCATTTCGCTTGACTGAGCAAACATTCCAAAACATGGGTAGACCATTACACGCTTAAAATAAGCCTCGTTTGCATATACAATCTCTTTCATTTTATCTTCTTTATTTTGCGTTGTATAAAACTCTTCTATTTCGCAAAAATCTGCGCCGGCTTTTGCCAATTTCGCTCTAAGCAAATTCCCCAATGATGTATCCGTATTATTCTCAACGGCAAGCCTGACAATGTGGTGGTCAAGAACCTTTCTTACTATCTTGTCGTAAACGTCTTGCATTATAGTCAGTTCAAATATACAATCCACTAAATAGTGTTTCTCGATAACAACGCCATACTCATTCTCTTCTTTCCTTACTCGGTGGATCCCCAACGTTACGTAGTTTTTACCGCTTCTTGCCGGGTCAAGGCACGCCAATGAATATCCGGACAGCCCTGCCGGTAATTCTGAATATGTTTGCAGTTTATCGTAAGCCAACGGTGTTGTATCAGGATTTTGCGGGTTTTGTTGATACATTGCCTCAAACGTCTTATCGTTAATAGCCCGCTTAGCCTCAAAGTGTTGAAGAGAAAATCTCAACGGGAAAGTTGACCTGTAGCTATCCATATCAATTGCCGGAACCTTTATAAACACACAATCGCCTTTTTCGTTTTTATAGGCGTACTTGAATATGTTCGTCCTAATAATCGTCCCACCACTATAATGCCGTATCAGCGTTGAAACAATGTCGTTAATATTATAAGCGGTGCCGCCGACAACAATATAAAAATCATTTTCGTCATAATTACGGGTAGACCACTGGTTCCAATACATTTCAATATCAAACTGGTGTTGCTTAAGGTTAAGCATGTCTTTTGACCTGCAAATATCATCCAAAAACAGATATCTTGCTCTCACGCCATCGACAGGAGTATCTTTCGACACCACCCTGACATTCACAGGCTTATTACTATCCGTTAACGTAATATATCCTTCCTTGTTTCGGCAAACAGAGAACATATCCATCGGATTTGCCCCGTCCTCAAAGTATTTAGCGTATAACGGGAACACTTTCCCAAAGAACGGTTTTTGCATGACGTCAACTATTGTTTTCGTGTTGTTAGTCACCAAAGACGGGTTCCCGACTACCTTTAAGACATCGTTGTTCGGGTCTATCCCCAAAACCCACGCTATCGCCAATGCGTCACTTATAGATTTTCCGTATCCCACCGGATACTGCTTACTAATAAAACGCACATTCTTTTTTATGACCATCTGCGTAAAGTAGTAGGCGAACGGGCTTGTCACGCCTGTGTACTTGTTGTCGTTGTAGGGGTCAATAGTATTGGCAAACACCTTTCGCGCATCCGGCAGCTCCCTTTCCCACAACAAACAGAATGTTTCTAAGTTTCTGAACGCCACTAAGTACTCCAACTCTTCATACACGTTTATGTATTCCGAAATGTACCCTTTCAGCTGTTCCTTTTCCTCGTCATCAACTCTTCTAAGCGCAGTGGTAAGCGCCTTTATCTTGTCTTTGCATATCTTGAAATCATACCGCATTATTTGCCCAATAAGCTTTACAATCTCGTCTTCCATCCCGTTAGGCGCAAAATATTCGTGTATCTGCTTTTTGAACAATCCTGCTCTCATCCCCAACAAATCCAACACCGTCGCGTCGTCATTGTAGCATTTCTGTATAAGCCGAACCTTGTCAAGCAAATCCCCGCTGCGCTCTATCGCCTCTTCATAGCTTTTCCCTTTCATCCTCACTCTCCGTCTTTATCCTATACTTTCTACGCAATAACGGCACCGAAAACTCTATAAGCTTTACCACCGGCACCCCCTTTATCGCTTTTATCCTATTCAATTCCCGCCACGTTTCCTCATTAACCGGGATCGCCTTCATTTTTTTCTTTTCCATATCTCTCTCCTCTTTGCTTTTTTATATTATACTATAACTTTTTGCTTTTGTCAAGTGTTAATAAGAGAAAAAACCCCGTACGGTTAGGCACGGGGAAAACGAAGAAATATGCATTCTTCCCTTTTCGCCCCCAAGATTTACCCTGAGGGCGCGGTGAGGGGGAAAATATGCAAAGGGAATTAACCCTACGCCACTATTATACAAGCTCTTTCCGCTTTTGTCAACTATTTTTGCAACATTTATTACACCAATTTTTGCGACACATCCTATACAACTTTACCAAAATCACATCCTACAAATATCACTTTTGTCCATATTTTTAAGCCCCAATGTTCGTTTTGTCCATCCCAGCAAATGCCAATATTTGGGAATTTGAACCCCCACCACGCCACTTTTTATTTCTCTCTATTGCTTTTTCACTACCCATCTCCTATTCCTGTAGCATTATTTCCAGATTACTAATCTCATCGCTTATCATATCCCTCTTGCTATTCATAACTATAGCCCAGTCCCTCTTATTAACTCTCAAGACTTCTACTATCTACCCAATCCCCCATCCCCCCTTTCCCTTTGTTTTGTATTGCATTATATACTACTCTATTGCCTATTTATCTTGCTATTATTGCTTATTTCTTGTGCTATTTGGTATATCCCCAGCTATAGTGCTATAATATTTCTCTTGGCTTAGTGTATTTATTTTTTTGTGTATATTCTTGGAGGGTATACTATGAGAATTTTTTTTGTGTATTTTTTGAGAGAGTAATAGCATAGTACCCAAAAAAGCAAAAAATAGGGGCGGGCGGGCATAAAAAACGCACCCACAACCACAGCCACAAACAGCAATGCCGAAATAACGCCGAAAAATAGCCCTAATTTCAACGCAATATCTTTGGTAGGGTAAATTCACATTCGGAATATTAAAACGAAATACGGGGCAAATTTAAGCGTTTTAAGGGTATACGGGGAAAGACAGACAACGGAGCGGCGGCAAAACGTATTACATAATATATATTAT
>ERZ1034976.593-NODE-593-length-33252-cov-10.869808_pt1 | contig 33252 bp, 29 predicted proteins | sample MGYA00520623_ERZ1034976 | MGnify/ENA primary metagenome ERZ1034976 (study PRJEB33766, sample SAMN09781774) | gut metagenome | biome: gut microbiome | host: Homo sapiens | place: Madagascar | study: EMG produced TPA metagenomics assembly of the PRJNA485056 data... | reverse complement strand
GTGTGTTAAGCGGTTCAACCGCATTTGCAGAAACTGCCGAAACCGCAACCGCAGACATCGACATTACCGCCGCCATAGCTATAGGTAAAAACTTTTTCATATCTATCCCTCGCTTTGTTCAAATTCTACGCATTATAAAATAATTCGTTTATTTTTTTATGCAAGTTAATTGTAACATTAAATTGTAAAAAAAACAATACTTTTCAATACACTTTTTCATTTATTTTATATTTCAAAATATTTAAAATAGCAAAAAACCGCTCTCAAAAATGAGAACGGCTTTTATTATGTCAAAGCATATGAGCATCAACATAAAATTTTATCAAAGCGGGCGGATAATATCCGCCCCTGCAGAATTGTTCTAATGGTAGCTATATTACGCTCGGGCATAAATATTTTTTATTTGTCAAACTTCTGTCGCCAGAGCGTTGCATAGTACGAATTAACGGTTCAGTCAATTTGGCTAAACCGTTTTTGTTGCGCAATAAAAGGGTTCAGCTTTTTACGGCTGAACCCTTTTGCAGTTAAATCTTATCAATTTTGACAATCAATATTTGTCGTAAGAAAAAGCGTTATATGAATCAAGAAGGTTCTGTTTCTTCTGTGTTTCAGTATAATTATTCCAAAGTTTTGGATAGCCGTCAACAGAACAGTGAACAAACTGACTGTACATATGTGCATTTACACAATTACCGAGTACACTCATATTTGTGGCATTATATGCCTGTTTTGTTGTTCTTCCGGTATTATTGTAATAATGGTATTCCAATCCCCGACTTTCAAGAGCCAAATGAGCACAAGAGTATCCACGAACAACCAAAACTGTGCCGTCATAATTCAATGTATAGTTTTCGCAGTCAAGATAACGGTCAACATTTGAGGTTGAAAATTCAACGGCATTAATTATATATTTCTTAGCAGATTTGTCATAGAAATAAGTCAGTTGATTCGGGATATAAGTTCTATAATCATCAAATCCGACTAACGAGAACTTTCCGTCCTTAAAGGTATACACCTTTGCATTCAAATAGTATTCCTTATCTCCTGCTTCCTGTACTATAAGCTCGGGAACACCGTCAAAATCGAGATCGGCAAACTGCACACCGGCCAAAGCAACATTTCCTACCTTGAGTTCAGGTAACCATTCCGATTCATGCTTGAGCAAATAATCTATGTATGCATCTCTTGTTTTGTCTGTAGTCTTATACTTAAATGTCACTCCTGACGGATTATAGGTACTTGTAAATTTCTTGCCGTCCTTAGAAACACATCTTACGGTATAAGTGTATGTCTGTCCTGCTTTTACATTGTTATGAGTGTAATAATTATTTGTTGTATCAGCAAGCCTTTTCCACGAACCTTTTTCTTTTACATAAATACGGTACTTTGAATTATCTTCGCAAACATCTGTCCATGAAACTGTAATTCCGCCATGCATTGAGTCCACACGGACAATCTGCGGACATTCATTGCCTAAATTCGCCTTAGAACCTTTTGTATCATAACCGCTTTGAAAAGCCTTGCCGTTACTTGAAATGCAACGAACAGTATAAATATACTGACCGTTTACGGAATTATCTTTTATGCTTAGTTCTCTTGATACAAGTCCCATATCAAGATAACTGTTACCCGTTGTATCGGCAAGTTTGTTCCAACCCTCACCGTCTTTGTAGTACACACGGTACTTCTCTGCACCTGCAACCTTGTTCCATGTCAGCTTTACGCCGTCATATGTGACCTCAGTTTTTGAAATTTTCGGTGTGGCAACATACTTTACCGACTTGCCTGTCGGGTTATAACCGCTTGTGAATTTCTTTGCGTCTGATGTAATACATCTTACAGTATATGTGTAATTTCTGCCCGATGAAACATCCTTGTCGATATATGAGGTTGAAGTTGTATCAACCATTCGTGTCCAACCTTTACGGCCCTTGTAGTAAACTCTGTATTTAGTTGCACCGCTTACTTTGCCCCAAGAGATTTTTACACCGCCGTTTACATTTTCAAGCTTTGAAATTTCGGGGGCGGCAATATATTTTATAGTTGTCCCCTTTGAATCATAACCGCTTGTAAAGCTCTTTCCGTCAGCAGAAATACATCTTACAGTATAGGTGTAATTCCTGCCCGATGAAACATCCTTGTCGATATATGATGTTGAAGTTGTATCGACCATTCGTGTCCAGCCTTTACGGCCCTTGTAGTAAACTCTGTATTTAGCCGCACCATTCACTTTGTTCCATGTAAGCTTTACACCGCCGTAAACGCTTTCGGCTTTTGAAATTTTCGGTGTTGCCAAGCTTGCCCTTGCAACCTGTGCATACTGCACGGGTGTGTTAAGCGGTTCAACCGCATTTGCAGAAACTGCCGAAACCGCAACCGCAGATATCGACATTACCGCCGCCATAGCTATAGGTAAAAACTTTTTCATAGTTATCCCTCACTTTGTAAATATTCTACGCATTATTAAAAAAATTCGCTAAATTTTTATGCAAGTTAATTGTAACATTAAATGATATAAAAAGCAACACATCTTGATAAACTATCACAAATTTTTAAGCTAAAATAAATAAACCGTTCACAAAAGCGAGAACGGTTTATTTTATATATTCTGTTGATATTTTGAATTATTTAAAATAATTTCTGCGTTTTGCAAAAATTACTGTACAACCTGCAAGCATTGCAACAAGAAGAATTACAGCAACGCTGTTCTGTCCTGTCTGTACAGCACCGCTGTTGTTCTGTGAATTGTTCGGTGTGTCATTTGTAGCTGTATCGCTTGTTGAAACAGGCTTTGTTGCCGAAGTTGCAGAAGTTGTATCGGGTACTGTTACAGGTTCGTCAACTGTTGCAACCGAAGTTGTAGGCTCAGTAGGAACAGTTGTATTCGGTTTATTAGATTCCAAACCAAAATTCATTTTTGACAATTCTTCAAGAATACTATCATCAATAACTCCGCTTTCGTAAGCCTCTTTAATTGAGTAAACATTGCCATTCTTATAAAGCATAACATCATCGTTATGGTTGTAATGATAAGTATAGTCACCAATTGTTTCTTCAATTGAATAATCAAGACTAAAGCCTTCATTGTGCATAAAATATACTCCGCCGTCACTTGTTGAACCAACAATTTCAATGTTGAGATACTCAGGCTCTTTACCACCGTAATATGTATCTATCATCACCTGTCTGATTTCTGATGCAACATCCGATTCTGATATTTCATCAGGTGTAGCCGCAAAAGCCGTTGTTACAACCGAAAAGCACATTACAAATGCTATCAATGCTGTTAAAAATTTTTTCATTTTTATTTCCTCACCTTTTATTTATTCTATCTGTAATAATGGTATACGCAACAGATATTCAATTTACATCATTATACTGCTAAAATATATGTAATGCAATATAGTTGCTAAAAATTCACATAAAATAATCAGCAAAATAAAAGCCGTTCTCAATAACGAGAACGGCTTTTATAGAGATTATTTAATTTGTAAATTACTCAAAATGATTTCTGCGTTTTGCAAAAATTACTGCACAACCTGCAAGCATTGCAACAAGAAGAATTACAGCAACGCTGTTCTGTCCTGTTTGAACTGCACCACTGTTGTTCTGTGAATTGTTCGGTGTGTCATTTGTAGCTGTGTCGCTTGTTGAAACAGGCTTTGTTGCCGAAGTTGCGGCAGGTGATGTAGTACTTGGATTTTCATTAGAATTACTGTTGAGCATTATCCCGATATTGAAATCAACAAGTTCAGCAAGAATGTCATCATCAATAATCCCTGATTTATATGCGGACGGAATATCATAAATTTTGCCGTCTTTGTACATCAAAGTTTTCTCCGAGTCGGTATATTTGTATTTATACCTGCCGAGAATAGTTTCGATTATCACATCTGCTCTCGGAAGTCTGTCATCATACTTAAAACATATGCAATGATTGCTTGTTACGCCAACTACATAAATTTCAATATTGCTTGGCATAACATCTGTATAGTAGTAATTAAGCATTGCCTGTTTGATAGCATCATTAACATCATATCCGGGTACACTGCCATAAAAAGCATCATTCCATTCAGCTATATCGGCAATATCCTTGTCGCTGATAATTCCGCTTGTGTATGCCTTTTTTACTGCATAAATTTTACCGTTGTTATAAACCAGCATTTCATCGAATTCAGTATATTTATAAGCATAGTAATCGTTTATCTGTACATTATAAATTAGCTCCGTATGTGCTAAATCATCTGTATGTTCAAAATATACACTTCCGTTTTCGTTTCCGCCTAAAATGCGGATTTCAAGCTCCTTAGGCTTAACATCTTTGTAGTAATTATTGAGCATCGCCTGTTTGATTACCTCCTGCATATCTTTTGCAGGAGCTTCATCGGGAGTTGCCGCAAAGGCGGTTACGGTTACTGCACAACACATAATGACTGCAATCAAGATTGATAATAATTTTTTCACGAAATTTCATCCTCTTTTCTTAATAAATAAGCTGTTAAACAACCTACTTAAAGTTTAACATAAGGAATTTCGATTTTCTACCAACTTTAGTTTACAAAAAATGCCACTTCCATAGTTGAAAGTGGCATAAATGTTAATTTTAGTTGTCAAATCAAACAGGGTGAACCATATTTTTCTTGTCAAGCTTGTCGCCGTTGATGCCAACCTTGGCATTTCTTCTCTTTTCAAAGAAGTCGAGGGCAACCTTCGGGAACTGTGCATAAGAAAGAACATCCTCAGGCTGTTCAATCCACTGCTCAATCTCGCCACGGAGCTTATCAAGCTCAGGCTCAAGCTGATCTGCGGGACGGCCTTTGATAATCTTCTTGTCACCGATAATCTTCTTCTGAAACTCAGGATCAATCGGCATTGGAGTTGTACCGTACTCACCGGCAACAAGTCCCTTGAACTCGTTTGTGCACATTGAGTAGCGCTTGCCTGTGATTACATTGAATACAGCCTGTGTGCCGACAATCTGTGATGTCGGAGTAACAAGCGGAGGATAACCTGAATCCTTACGAACACGGGGTACTTCTGCAAGAACTTCGTCGAGCTTGTCCTCTTTGCCTGCCTGCTTAAGCTGTGAAAGAAGGTTGGAAAGCATACCGCCCGGAACCTGATAGATAAGAGCGTTAGCGTCTGTTGCGAGCATCTTAGGATCAAGAAGTCCTGACTTGATGTACTTCTCACGGAGAGTCATGAAGTAAGCACGGATGTCAGAGAACTGTTTAAGGTCAAGACCTGTGTCGAACTCTGTGCCTGAAAGAGCGGCAACCATTGACTCTGTAGGTGCGTGTGATGTACCGAGAGCGAGTGGGCTGATTGCTGTGTCAATGCCGTCGGCACCTGCCTCAACACCCTTTAAAAGACACATTGATGCAAGACCTGATGTGTAGTGGGTGTGGAGCTGAAGCGGAAGCTCCGGAACAGCGGCTTTGATAGCCTTTACAAGGCTTTCGGTTCTTGTCGGAGTAAGAAGAGCAGCCATATCCTTGATACAGATTGAATCTGCACCTGCGTCTGCAATTCTCTTAGCATACTCAACATAGTATTCATCTGTGAATACAGGACCTGTTGTGTAGCTGATAGCAACCTGTGCATGACCGCCTTCTTTGTTAGCGGCCTTGATAGCTGTTTTAAGATTCTTGATGTCGTTAAGAGCATCAAAAATACGGATAATGTCAATACCGTTTGCGATTGAACGCTGAACAAGGTACTCAACGCAGTCATCGGCATAGTGACGATAACCGAGCATATTCTGTCCTCTGAAAAGCATCTGGAGCTTTGTGTTAGGGCAATGCTCTCTGATTGTGCGGAGTCTGTCCCACGGATCTTCGTTTAAGAATCTGAGGCATGAGTCATATGTTGCACCGCCCCAGCATTCGAGTGAGTAATAACCGATTTTATCGAGTTTGTCAAGAACAGGGAGCATTTCCTCTGTTGTCATTCTTGTTGCAATGAGTGACTGATGAGCGTCACGCAGAGCAGTTTCGGTAACTCTGATTTTTTTTGCCATTTTACAGCATCCCTTTCTCCGAATTATTGATTAGTTAAGTGTTACGAGAACCTTACCTGAGTCAACAGACTCACCCTTTGCAACATCAACTGTTGCAACTGTGCCGTCCTGCGGAGCCTTAACGGGAGTTTCCATCTTCATAGCCTCGATGAATACGAGGTCATCTCCGGCCTTAACAGCCTGTCCTGCCGAAACAACAACATTAACAACTGTACCGGGCATAGGAGCCTTTACAACAACAGAACCCTGGGCGCCTGCGGGAGCTGCCGGCTTTGCTGCAGGAGCGGGAGCGGCTGCCGGAGCAGGAGCGGCTGCTGCGGGAGCTGAAGAGCCACCGAGTTCTTCAACCTGAACATCATATGCTGTGCCGTTAACTGTAATTCTTAAATTCTTCATTTTTAGTATCCCCTTTTATTTTAACAAGTAATCATTTATCAGATAGTTGAATGCTTCTTTGAAAGTGTTGAAACACGCTTGCCCGAGAGCATATCAAGAGCAGAAATAAGAGTCTGACGGAGCTGAGCTTCTTCAACAATACCGTCAACATAGCCGTTCTGAGCGGCATTGTAAGCAGAAAGATTCTCGTCAGCAAACTTCTGAGCAACCTCAGCCTGCTTATCTGTGGCAACATTCATAACTTCGGGAGCCATAATGAATGCGGCAGCCTCAACATTAACAGGTGAAATAACTGCATTGGGAAGTGCGTAAACAACATCTGCATTAGCGCCTGTGCCTGCAAGAGCAACATAGCCTGAACCGATTGCCTTGCCTGTAACAACAGAAATCTTGACTGTTGTTGCCTCAGCATAAGCGGCTGATGCCTTTGTTGCCGACTTGATTGACTCAAAGCCCGGGCAGTTTACGAATGTTACAACAGGGAGTGAGAAAGCGTCGCAAAAACGAACAAACTTTGCTACCTTGTTTGCAGACTTGCAACCAAGCTCCTTGCCCTTTGTAACAACAATACCTACAACCTGACCGCCGAGTCTTGCAAAACGAACATTTGCTTCCTTGCCGTAATCATTGAAGAGCTTTACAATGCTGTTGCCGTCAACTGTTCTGCTGACTACACAACCGCAACCGTCCTCTGCCGGAGCTTCTTCAAATGACTGAGGAGCCATTGTGAGGTTATTTGACGGAAGATAAAGGATAAGTTCCTTTGCAGCCTTGATTGCCTTGTCTGCATCGTCACAAACGATTGAGGCAATACCGTTTTCAGCATTGTAAGCGGCATCGGAATGCTTGCCTGTTACCGAAAGTGAAAGCTGTGCGTCTTTGCTCATGATAACGATGTCTGCGCTTGCGGCGTTAAGAGCGTTTGTTCCGAGGCAAGTGCCGAGAACAACCGAGATCTGCGGTACAACACCGGAAAGTGATGCAGCCGCATTGAGAACATCACCGCAACCTGCGAGAAGCTCTGTACCCTGATTAAGTCTGCCGCCAACGCTGTCATAGAAACCTACAACAGGAGCGCCTGTCTTGAGTGCAAGACCATACAGCTTTTTAAGCTTGGCAGCCTGTGCCTTACTCATAGCACCGCCGCAAATGTCGCTGTTCTGTGCAAACGCATAAACAGGCATACCTTCTACTGTTCCAAAGCCTGCAACAACCTCGGCAAAACCTTCACCGGATTTTGCAAAGGCATCAATTTCACAAAAGCTGTCTGCATCAAAAAACGCCGTAATTGTCTTATAAGCGGAAGTTGCGGCAATTTCAGCCTTTGCCTGATTGATCTTTTCAATACTCATCTTAAAATCCTCCAATACCATGTATTGAATATGCACGAAAACTGAGCGTGCATACTAATTTTCTACACATACATTATACTCTATAATCTTCAAAAGTACAAGAAAAACACGCTGTACTATTTCAATTTTGAACACATTTAATAGTTATTACACCAAAACCGTAAATTTATTGTCAAATTAACGAATAGTTTTATTGACCGTTTCGGAAGTATTTTTCAAAAACGGAAAATTAAAGCTGTTTGCCGTTTAAAAACGGGTTTGCAAGCAGTTTTTTAACCTCTTGTTCGGTCAAATCTCTCCAGTCGCCCTGTTTGAGCATACCCATTTTAACTCCGCCGATCTGGGTGCGTTTGAGTCTTGCAACCTCAAGCCCGACAGCCTCGCACATTCTTCTGATTTCACGGTTCTTGCCCTCGTGAAGAATCATTTCAAGAACTACTCTGCCCTGCTCCTTGTGAATTACATGGACATATGCAGGAGCGGTTTTCCTGCCGTCAAGCTCAACGCCTGTTTCAAGCTTTACAAGCTGATCCTCGTCAATTGACGGTCGAACGGTTACTCTGTAAATCTTGTAAACATTGTTTTTCGGGTGCATAACCTTGTTTGCAAAGTCACCGTCATTTGTAAAAACAAGCATACCCTCGCTGTCTTTGTCAAGTCTGCCTATCGGATAAACTCGCTCGCCGACATTCTCAACAAGCTGTGCAACACACTTTCTGCCACGCTCATCATTCATTGTGGTAATGAATCCACGGGGCTTGTTGAGCATAATATATCGGTAATTACCGCCCTTCGGCACAACAATCCTCTTGCCTCTTACAAACACCTTGTCTGTAGGAAGAACCTTATCGCCGAGAATTGCGGTTTTGCCGTTCACCTTGACATGACCGCCGAGAATAAGCTCCTCGGCCTTTCGCCTTGACGCAATACCGCATTGCGCTATGAATTTCTGAAGTCTTATAGGTTCAATTTTAGCCATATGTAAATTCCTTTTTATTAAAATTTTCTGTATATTTAAGCTGTCACGAAAACAGATTTCCTATTGCCGAAAATATTGACACACACTTTTTATCCGATTTAATCTTTTCGCCTGCAACAATATTGCATTTATAAAGCAGCTTTCCGCCGAGTGTGTATTCAATTCTGCCGACCGATTCGTTCTTTTCAATCGGAGCATACAAAAAGCTGTCTATGAAGATTTTTTTCTTGATTTTATCGCAGTCCTCACGCTTTAAAACGATTGTGTTGTTCTTCTCACCTGTAACCGTTACGCTGTCCTTATCACCGCCCACGCACGGAATATCGGCACAAAAGTCAGCGTCCTTGCAGTCAACTCCCCTGTACTTTTCAAAAGCGTAATCATAAAGAGAAATATGGTCATTCCAATCGTTGTGGTCATTCAGAGTGACGCACACAAGCGTTACACCGTCTTTTTTTGCAGAGGAAACAAGGCACCGCCCTGCCGCCGTTGTATAGCCTGTTTTTCCGCCTGTACAGTAGGGATAAAGCGACAAAAGCCTGTTATGATTTGCATATGCGGTTTTCTTTGATTTCGGTTCAAGAAATTCAACGGTCACGCTCTTCTTAGCCGTAAGATTTGCAAAATCGTCATTTTCAAGTGCATATGACATAAGCAGAGCCATATCCTTTGCACTTGAGTAATGGTTGTCATCGTCAAGTCCGCTCGGCGTTACAAAATTGGTATTTGTCATACCGATTTGCTTTGCCTTTTCATTCATTCGTTGTGAAAACTTTTCGGGACTGCCCGAAATCGTATATGCCGCCGCATTCGCCGCATCATTACCCGACGCCATCATCATTCCTGACGCAAGGTTCGAAAGTCGGACTTTTTCACCGACTTTAAGATACATCGAACTGCCCTCGGCAACCATTTCCTGTTTGAAGGTAACTTCACTGTCGCAGGAAGCCGCCTCCTCAAGCGTTATGAGCGATGTCATAATCTTTGTGGTGCTCGCAGGCTTCATTCTTTCATCTGCATTTTTTGAACAGATAACTGTGTTGTTATCGGGACAATAAAGAACAAATGCCTGTGCAGAAGTTGTGGGAGGAGTATCCTCCGCAGTTTTTGCACCCATAAGCACAAACGGCATAACAAAGCACACCGCAAGCGAGATTATTTTTTTCATAAGGACACCCCCTGCATAAATCTATGCCGAGGGGTGTTGCAATATTACGAATCAGCCGTCAATATCGTCCTGTGTGATTTCGGAAAAATCGTCTGCGGATTCGCTCTTATCCTTTTTGAAAACTCCCTTTACTTTTTTGAGAACATCGGGAATCATATTAACGAGCTTGTCGGCTGTACCTTCTTCCCTGTCAACGGAAACAAGCCTTACATCGCCCTGATAAACGGTAAGAAATGCAACAGGCTGAATTGTCACACCTGCACCGCTGCCGCCGCCAAAGCAGTCTTTGTTTTCCTTTTTGGTAGGCAGATCCGAACCGCCTGCCGCAAAGCCGTAGCTTACCTTTGAAACAGGAATGATGAGTGTGCCGTCAGGCGAAGTTATAGGCTCGCCGATAATAGTATTGACATCAATCATTTCCTTGATTTTTTCCATTGTGGTATCCATTAAACTGCCGATAGGATGTTCCATAGCCATTCTCCTTTTTCAACAATATTTATATCAATCATTTTTAACTTCTGCAAGAAGTTTAATCCCCTTGATTCCGTGCTTAACGGCAAGACCGATAAGTCGGAATGCGAAAATTCTTGCGGCAAAGTCAAAGTTAATTTCTGTTTCTGCTTTTTCCGAAAAATTCGGATTTATGTCAACTCCGTAGCCTTTGCATTTTACAACACGGACAATTGTACCTACTGCCGGATAAACAACGGCACAGTATTTGCCGTATTTTATAGCCGTGTCAGCTGCATCGTCACCTGCAACGCTGATACTCAACGACAATTTTTTAACCAGTATGTGGCTGAAAAAGTCCTGCAATGCAGATACTGCAAGCTCTGCAACTTTTTTTATCAGATTCAAAAGCCACTCAATACCGTATTTTTTTATAAGGCTCGGCTTTTTTTCTGTCGCTTTTTTAGGTTGTTCGGTTTTATGAGTTTGTTTTTTTTCTTCTTCTTTTCCTTTTTGGGTTTTGCCGGCACAAGTTGAAGCTTTACAAATCCGATATACACGGCACACCAAAACTCCTCTTTATATGATGCACGCAAAGTAATCGGAATAAACATCACAAGCGCAATAAACAGCACAATTCCGAGTAGGATATATAGCCAAAGCAAAGGGAATTCCCCCTAAATTTTACTGCCTGTCAACAGGCTGATCGGCAAGCAAATCAATCTGCTCATTGCCGTTTTCAGCCTTTTCCTGTTCTTCACCGTTTTCTTCGGACTCCTTGTCCTCATCACTCTCGGGGAGCGGAGGAAGTTCGTCAAGACTTGAAATGTTAAAGCAACGCAAAAAGTTTTCGGTTGTGCCGTAAAGCAACGGTCTGCCCGGTAGCTCAAGTCTGCCCTTTTCTTCAACAAGTCCCTTTGTTGTCAAACTGCCGATTACACCACTGCAGTCAACACCACGCACCTGCTCAACAAAAGCCTTTGTAACAGGCTGATTGTACGCAACAACTGCAAGAACCTCAAGAGCCGCCTGTGAAAGCGGAGTGTTTCTTCTCAAGTCCATAACGGTACGAATCTGCGGAGCAAATTCCTTTTTTGAAACCATCTGACAGGAATTGTCAAGCAATATTATAGTTATGCCCCGTCCTGACGCCTCATAATCATCAATCAGTGCAGAAATATGCTCTTTAACTTTTTTTTCGGAAATTTCAAGTGCCTGCGCTATTCGGGAAAATTCAACCGACGCACCGTTTGCGAACAAAATCGCCTCAATCGCACCACGAATATTTTCAACAGCCATTACTGCACCTCCTCATTTTCATTGTTTTCGTCCTCGTCAACCTGTGGCAAAGGCATTGCGTTTTTATCCTCAATCATATGAACAACGGCATTTTCACCGCTGCCCTCAATTCTGATACGCTTGCCCTTTACCAGCTCCAGCGTTGCAAGAAATGTTGCCACAAGGTCGCTTTTGCCCTCGCACACCTCAAAAATTTCGTGATATTCAAGTCTTTTGCCGTGCCAGAGCCTTCTCATAAGATGGATAATCTTACTGTTTACCGACACGATTTTATGCGACACAATGCCCGAAAATGCGTCTTTTGACGGCGGAAGCTTACGCTTGCCCCGTCCGACTGCGCTGACATATGCCTTTGCGATATCCTCCCTCGGATGAATTCGGTTATATGTCAGGTCAAATTCAACAGGAGATGCATCTCGGTAAAAGCTGTCAAAGTCATAAATATCGCCGAGTTTTGCCGCCATTTCACGGCAAACGGCATATTCAAGAAGCTGTCCCGAAAGTTCTTTCTTGAGTTCTTCAGCCTCTTCCTCATATTTTGGCAGGAGCATTACAGACTTGATATAAACAAGCCTTGACGCCATTGTCAGAAATTCCGATGCAATATCCATCTGATTTTCCTGCATCATATTAATCTGCTCCATGTACTGGTCGAGCAATTCGGAAATGCTGATGTCGTAAATATCTATTTTGTTTTTAGAAATCAGCGTCAGCAAAAGGTCAAGAGGACCTTCAAATGCCGACAGCTTATATTGAAGTTGTTGTGTTTCCATAAATAAGTTTCAGTTATGATTTGATGTTACGAATGATTTTGAAATCAACCGACAAACGGCATATACGGCAGGCTTGCAAGCCAGCTGATGAAGTCAAGAATCTGATTGCTGAGCCAGTTAATCGGAGTGTTGAGAATTCCCACATACAAGAGAACAAAAAGACCAATAAAAAAGTACATCTGATATCTGTAAAAGAATTCAACAGCCTTGTCGGGTAAAAATACGAACAGAACCTTTGAGCCGTCAAGCGGAGGAATAGGAATAAGGTTGAACACTGCAAGTCCGACATTGCACGAAATGTAGAAACTCAAGAATTGAACAACATATCCTCCGATTGTCGAAAGCGGAAAAGCACCCGTAAAAAGGATAATCGGATAATAAATGAGAAGTCCTGCCAATGCGGCAACGATATTTGCAATCGGACCCATAATTGCGGTGATTGCCATACCGACCTTTGGATTTTTAAAATTTCTCGGATCAATCGGAACAGGCTTTGCCCAACCGAATCCGAACAAAAGCATACACAAAGCACCCATAGGATCAATGTGGCTGAGCGGATTAATCGAAAGTCTGCCTCTGCCCTTTACCGCCTTATCACCGAGAAGTGACGCAGTAAAAGCGTGCGCCCATTCATGGAACGGGAGAATTAAAAATATAATAACGAGTACAGCCAATATTTCGGCAATTACCGAGCCGAAATCAAGGTTGCCGTTTCTGATGCCGTTAAGTAATAATGAGAGCATAAGAGCCTCCTGAAATCTGAATTTTTAGGTAACAATTGTGTAACTATATTTATTCTTAATTATATAATATATCGTCAAAAATTACAAGAGCAAAAAACAAGTTAAGAAATTTTCAAAAAACACTTGCATTTTTTCTCATTTTCTGTTATTATAACAAAGTTAGAAATAGAATTAGTTTTCTTTAAGGAGGTGCAGACGCATGGCAAAATGTGAATTCTGCGGTAAGGATGTAAAGTTCGGTATTAAGGTATCTCACTCACACAGAAGATCAAACAGAACATGGAAGCCCAACGTACAGCGTGTTAAGGCTATTGTTGACGGTTCACCAAAGCGTGTATATGCTTGCACCCGTTGTTTGCGTTCAGGTAAGGTTACCAGAGCTAACTGATTTTACAGATTACGAAACAGCTCCACTATTAACGGTGGAGCTGTTTTTTTGTATTTTTATCAGAATTTTAAACCTCAATCACAGCACAGAAAGAGGGCTGACCTTTGTTTGGTCAGCCCTCTTAATTATTAGTCTTTATCAGCCGTTAAAGGATTTCTTCTTTCTTACGAAGAACGAACATTACACAAGTTGAGCCGATGAGAAGTGTAAGAATTACAACAGCCAGAGGAGCTTCACCTGTCTGAACAGCAACATTTGCATTGTTATTGTTGCCGTTGTCAGATGTATCCGGAGTGTCGGATGTTGAGCTGATTTTCTTTGTTACAGGCTGTGTTACAGATGTTGCATCCTGTGAAGTTACAGGAACAATTGTAACCTTAGTTGATTCCTGCGTTTCCTCTGTAGCCTTAGTAGCCTCAGTAGATGACTCTGCGGTTGAAGGCTCGGCTGTAGTCGGTTCTGCATAGGTTGAAGGAGTAAGCTCAGTTGAAAGATCATTTTTTGCTGCCACAGCAACAGGATCTTTCTTAACTACTTCTTTATCAACAAGAATAACTTCTTTTGAACCGTCAGTCATTTCTGTGTCCGGATTTACTTCCGAAACACGAAGTACCTCAACAACAAGGTCAACCGTCGTCGAAACCGGTGCAACCTTTGAAATATCTTTAACATCAAAAACAACTGTTGCAAAAAGCGTCTTTTCGCTAAAGTCATAAAGACCGAGATTACTTGCACCGAATTTTACATAACCAACGCCTTCCGACTTATTCTTGAAGTTTACATATACACCTCTGCCGTCCATTGTCGGGCAAACCGACTTAGCAGTATTCACATCAGCAACCGAAAGGATTGAAGGGTCATAAGAAATGTGCCACTGCGTGTCGAGCACATTCTTTGGAGACTGCATAATATATGTAACCGTTACCTGATTTGTAACTGCATTATACTTTGCACTTGCCATTGGGAAGTAATTTGATGTTGCATTTACTGTAAGAGCAAGCGAAGATTCAGCAGATGATGTTGTACCCTCTGTTGCAGCAGCACCATCAGTTGCAGACTCGGTTGTTTCCGATTCTGTTACAACCTCTGTTGTTGATTCGGCTGTTGTTTCCTCACCCGATGGATTGTACTCTGTCGGGAACACACCGTCTTTGCCGTAATAATCGCCGGCCTTGAGGTCTGCCTTTTTAGGAGCATTGCCGTATTCACCGTTACCGTAGTAGTAGAACCACTCACCGGCAAAAATCAATTCATTCTTATCGTTCTCGGAAGTAAATTCAGGATTGATAATATAAATCATATTGTCAAAACTTTCAACACCGTTGGGATAATAATCAGACTCGCCTTTTTCATAACCTTTAAAATTAATATCGGTTGTTCGATAAGCAAGTTTATATTCAGGATTTGTCGGATCGTCTGTACCTTTAAGAGCGTTGTTCCAGATTACTTTATCAACATCGGTCGGCACATCAGAACAGTAAACATTTTTGATATCAGCATTGCGAGCTGAATAACCCGGCCACGCTGAAGGAGTATCCGAACCGTTTTCCCAATAAACACCTGCATCAGATGTATATTTGTTTTCCCAGTCATCAGGCTTACAGAAATATATATGGTAGGTTTCAGTGCCCTCAGAAGGCACATAACTGCCTTCATCGTCCGTATCGGCAGAAACGCTTATTGCAGCAACCACTATCATTGATGCTGTGAGCATAACAGCCAATAAAAGACTGATAACTTTTTTGGACATTTGTATTTCCTCCTTATGATTTTCCGACACCATACTTGTATCAGCATGACTATTATAGTATAAAACTCAGAAAAAATCAAGTGTTACAGGGCATTTTGGCATCTGAAACCTATTGTAATAATCACCAAAAATCACTGTACTGTTTTATAAGATTTCTTTATTAGCTCTTATGCGAACAAAGACAGTACAAACAACTGCAAATTTTATCTGCAACAAAAGCAAAAATGCCCTCCAAAGCGGAGGGCATCAAATAATTATGTATAATTATTTAAGATTATTCAAATCTCTTGCGTGTGTAAAGAACTGCACCGCCTGCAACGAGGAGAACTGCGAGAACTGCAGCTGCTGTTGTAGCACCTGTCTGAACTGTTCCGTTGTCTGTGCTCTTTGCTGTGTCAGCAGTTGAAACTGCGTTTGCAGAAGATGTTGGGTTCTGACCTGCAGTAGGAACTGTGTTCTTTGTAGAATCTGTCTTGTTGTCACCTGACGGAGTTGTTGTTGTAGGCTCATCAGGTGTAGCAGGTTTTACATTCTTGTCTACTGTCTTAACAAGACCTGCTTCCTTAGCCATATCATAGTTAGGAAGTGAACCGTACTCGTACTTGCCTGTTTCTTCGTTAAGACCATAGTAGAAGTAGAACTCACCGGCATATGTTTCCTTACCTGTGACGCTTACAGAAGTGTTGTTAGGGTCTGTAACATAAATCATGTCATTCAATCTCATTGAGATACCCCACTCAGGATCCTCAAAGAAGTTGTCAGCAAAATTACCGAAGAATGTCTTGTCATTACCGTCAAATGCTTCCTGAGCCTTTGCCCAGAATTCACCGTCAAGCAAATTGTCATAATATTCATTGTCGCCTTCTGAATAGTACTGGCAAAGAACATCAACAGTCTGCTTAGCAGCCTTAAACTGTTCCTCACCGAACTGGAAAGTTACTTTACCTGTTTTTTCGTCTACTGTCCTTTCACCGCCGTTAAGGTAGTTGTTAAAATCAATATTAGGAACATCTGTAGGAAGGTCAAGATAGAAGATGTTATTTTCAGCATTTTCAACCTGCATCTTATAACCCGGCCAAGCAGGACCTACTGTTGTACCGTCAAGAGAACCGCATGGATCTGAACCGTTCCACCAGTATGCACCTGCATCAGCAGCATTGTACTTTTCACTCTTCCATGACTCAGGCATAAGGAAGTAAACTTTGTGTGTTTCTTTTACGCCCTCACTTGGGACATAACGACCGTTTGTATCAATAGCTGCGGAAACGCCGATTACACCTACAAGAGCAAGTGAAAGAACGAGAGCGCATGACACTATGATACTGATAAGTTTTTTTGACATTTGAATCTCCTCCAAAAAAATTTCCGATTTCTATCGGTATGGAATCATTATATAACAAAATTTTCAAAATTGCAATCTTTTTCAAAAAGCTTAAAACAAAAAAATACACAAAATTGCAATCGCAATTTTGTGTATTTAGCTTGTATTATAAAAAATTTTCCTATAAAAGATATTTATCTGTTTTATTTATCCGCATCTGCGTCATCCGACATTGCATTATTGTCCGCCGCTTTGTTCTTTTTTTCGTCCTTTTTCTTTACGAAAATAATTGCACCTGCGGCAATCAAAACAACAACAATTGCAATTACAATAATTAATGTCGTGTTTGAACCCGAACCGTTTGCAGAGCTCTCAACAACCTTTGTAACATCTACAACCTGACTATTCTGCTGAGTTGAGATGTACTTTTTCTCAACAACTACCGACTTATGGTCGTCCTTGTTAGGTGAGTTTTCCTCGCCCATTCCGTCAATGTAGTTTACAAAATCGCCCTGAATTTTTTCGGAATTTGCCGTATCATTATTTACTATCGGAACGGCATTATCCTCTACCTCTTTACCGTTCACCCAAAGCTTGCAGGTGATTTTATATGATTTGAGATATGTCATATCATCGCCGTACATATCCGAGATGAAATATGAAAGATCGGTTTTGCCTCCCTTTAGTACCTTGTATTCAGCAGAAACAAGAGCCTTGTCACCGTTAAGCTTTACGGGATTCTGAACATCTGTCCATGTAAAGGTGTAAAAATTCTTAAGTTTAGGGTTGCCAATCGCATTTTTAAAGCTTTCACAGTTTATTGAATCGGCATTCAACTTCAAATATTCATCGTTGTAAAAGAAACTCATTGCGGCTCCGATTACTTCTTCTTTTGTATCGGTCATATAAATAGCATACTTAACCGTATCGCCGACTTTAGCTGTTACGGAATCCTTTTCATCTGATGAAACGCTGATTGTAAGGTCATCCTCGGCAGCACTTGCAGGAATACAGAATGCTGACACGGTAAGTACAGCCACGAAGAGAATTGAAAGCATATTTTTGATTTTTTTAGACATTTTTTTCATTCCTTTAGTTTGATATCCCTATTATATATCATTAAGACTAAAATTTCAATGAAAAAATTAACAATTCTCGGTGAAATTTATGTGAAAATAAATTAATTGCAGATTCACATTTAAAGAAATGATATTTTAGAAATTATAATTCAAACTGATTTTCACAACATTACGATATAAAAAAACGCCCCTCGGAAAACCGAGAGGCGAAAAATTATTTTTTTAATCTGTCAACGCCGTTAACAGTCTTACAATAGGAAATTCAATTACTTATTGAATCTCTTTCTTGTGAAGTAAACAACACCTGTTGCAGAAACAAGAGCTAAGAGGATAACTACTGCCATAGAAGCATTACCTGTCTGTACTGCGTTGCTGCTTGTGCCGTTAGCCGGTGTGTCAGAAGTAGCTGTGTCAGCTGTTGACTGACCCTTTGTTGCAACCTGTGTAGCAGATGTAGCATCAGGTGTAGTAGGAGCTACTGTAGCAGGAGCATCTGTTGCAGGAGCATCTGTAGGCTCTGTAGCAGGCTCTGTTGTTGTAGGCTCTGTTGAAGGAGCGTCTGTAGGCTCTGTAGCAGGCTCTGTTGTAGTAGGCTCTACTGTTGTAGGCTCTGTTGCGGGAGCTACTGTTGTAGGCTCTGTTGCAGGAGCTACTGTTGTAGGCTCTGTTGCAGGAGCTACTGTTGTAGGCTCTGTAGCAGGCTCTGTTGTTGTAGGCTCAACATATGCTTCAACCTTAGCCTCTGAGTTAATGTGATCAAAGAGATCATTAGCCATGTCGCCGTTAACTACTGCTGCATATTCTGAATCAGCATCAACTTTGCCTGTCTCAGGATTGAGCTTACCAAGTGTAAGATCAACTACATTGAGGTCAACATTTGTTGTACCTGTACCGTTAACTGTGAACACAGCCTCAACAAGCTTCTTGCCGCCTGCAAAATCATAAAGTGCAAGGTTTGAAGCATTGCCTGAAACATCATCCATATTTACCATGCCGTCAGCGATTTCAGGCATTGTAAGTGAATCAAGTGTAAGGAGGTTCTTATCATATGTAAGAGCCCACTGTACTTCTTCAAGCTGTGCGTCCTTAGTGTCAAGGAGATAGTAAACTGATACCTTGTCGCCTACATTAAATGTGCCTGAACCTGTAGCCTGGCAAATATTAGATGTAGCGTTGATTGTTAAATTCTTTGCTGCAGGAGTTGAAGGCTCAACCTTAACAGTAGCCTTAGCGCCTGAACGTGTTGAATAATCAAATTTAGAAATGTCGAGTGTGATTGTTACATCAACGAGTGAATCTTCTTCAAAACCTGCAGAAACTGTGTTAAGAAGCATATTCTCACCATTGAATGTAAGGTCAAATTCTTCGCCTATAGGAGCTGCGCTCTGCTCGGGAAGACCCCAGTTAGCTGCCCAATCATCGTTTACAGCAAACTTGAACTGATAAGCATCGTCTGCAGATTCAATATTTTCATACTTAATCTGATATACCTTGTCAGAAACCTGAGTCATGTGGTTAACTTCAGCGTCAACACCCCATGCTACACCGTTGAGCCAGTTGTCTTCACCGTTACCAACAACTGTAATGCTGTTAACATCAAGATCTGTTACCATTTTAACGCCTTCACCTGTTACAGTGATCTTGTTTGTAGCAGGATCGAATGTTACAGTAACATCACAAGCTGTTTCTACATCGAAAGTTACATTGTTATCTGTACCGTCAAGACCGATCCACTTCTGAGCGTCGCCTGTGTTTGCAACAACCTTGAGCTGATAGTTTTTACCTGCAGGAACAGCAGAGAATGTCTTTGTGAATACGCTGCCGTCAGCTGTCATAACATTTTCAGGAGCGAGTGCAGGAGAACCCTGCCATTCATAACCTGTAAGATTTTCTGTACCGGCAACTACATATGTAGTATCGGCAGCAGGAGCTGTTGTAGGCTCTTCTGTTGTAGGCTCTTCTGAACCGTCGGGATCTGTTACAGTATTAGCAACTGCGACATACTTATCAACTGCATCCTGATTTAATACAGATTTGTCTAAGAGCATTACTTCATCACTAGGGATTTCCAACTCTGATACAGGGTCTTGATTTGAAATAGTAAGATACTCTACATCAAGGTCAAGAGTAGTTGCTACAGCCTCGGGATTGATCACATCGAATTCAATAGAACAAAATACTATTTCTTTTTCTGACGAAAAATAGAGACTTGTGTCACTTCCTATACCCTTAAGTAAACCAGGAGCTACATTTTTGTTTAATTCGAAATTTGGATATTCGAATGAAGTACTCTTTCTTGTGTTATCTGAGACCTTGAGAACAGCAGGATCATAGTTCATTTTATACTGGAAGTTCAATATACCATCTCTGTCCTTGGTCTGGAACATGTATGTAACCCTTACAGTCTTCTGATCTGCGCTGAGAGTAACCTTCTTCTCAGGGAAGAAGTTTGAAGTAGCTGTAACTGTGAGACCCTTTGCAGGAGCTGCAGTTGTAGGCTCTACTGTTGTAGGCTCTGCTACTGTTGTAGGCTCTGCTACTGTTGTGGGCTCTGCTACTGTTGTAGGCTCTACTGTTGTAGGCTCTGCTACTGTTGTAGGCTCTGCATCAGTAACGATGTCAACCTTACCCTTTGCACCCTGCTTTGTAGCATAGTCAAAGTTTGAAAGGTCAAGTGTGAGAACAATATCATAACCGTCTTCATAGCCTGCTGCTACTGTATCAATGATCATGTTCTGACCGTTGTATGTAAGGTCAAACCACTCATTGAGAGGAGCTTTGCTCTGCTCAGGAAGGCCCCAGTTATCTGTCCATGAACCGTTGGCAGCAAACTTGAACATATAGTTCTCATAAGCGTCAAGGCTCTCAAACTTAATCTGGTAAACCTTTGAACCCTCAGATGTTTCTGTCATGTAGTTAGCATCAGCATCTACCTTCCATGCCTTACCGTTGAGCCATGCATCTTCACCGTTACCAACGGCTACAATGTGGTCAATAACAAGGTCTGTCGGAATTACAACACCTTCACCTGTTGCAGTGATTTCTTTTGTTGTGGGGTTGTAAGTTACTGTTACATCACATTCCTTTGTTACATTGAATGTGAAGTTGTCATTGCCGGTATCACCGACACCAATCCACTCTGCATCGTTTTTAACGACCTTGAACTGGTAGCCGTTGCCGACTGCTACGTTGGTAAATACTTTTTCGTAGTTACCGTCGCCGTTTTCTGTCATTACATTCTCAGGTGCATTAGCTGCAACACCAACCCACTCATAACCTGTAAGATCTGTAGAACCTGCTACGAGATATGTATCGCCGGCAGCAGAAACGCTCATTACAGTTACAACGAGTGATGTCACAACAAGCATCATAGACAGTAAAAGGCTAAGTGCTTTTTTGAACATTTTCTTTTCCTCCTTATGTGATAATGCTTCTATAAGCAGTTTAATTATACAACAACCAACCACCAAAAGTCAATGCTAAAAACTCTTGGTGGCTGATTATTTGACAAAATATTGTTTTTTTGTAGGAATGCACAAATAAAATATTATTTATTTGTTATTTGTAACCATTCACATTGTGAGATTGCCAGTTCCAGCTGTCACGGCACATATCCTCAAGATTTTTCTCGGCAATCCATCCGAGTATTTTCTTGGCTTTTGTTGCGTCGGCAAAGCATTCTGCAATGTCGCCTGCTCGGCGTGGCTTTATAACATAAGGAATTTCAATCGAATTTGCCTTTTCAAAAGCCTTTACAATATCAAGAACGCTGTAGCCCACACCTGTTCCGAGATTAAAAATCTCGGTTCCCTTGTGCTCTGCGGAATATTCAATAGCCTTTACATGACCTTTTGCAAGGTCAACAACATGGATATAGTCACGCACACCCGTGCCGTCATGCGTAGGGTAATCGTTTCCGAAAACACCGAGACACTTGAGTCTGCCTGCGGCAACCTGTGTTATGTACGGCATAAGGTTGTTCGGGATTCCGTTAGGATCTTCACCGATTCTGCCGCTTTCGTGAGCGCCGATTGGGTTAAAGTAACGAAGAAGAACAACAGACATATCGGGGTTTGCGTTTGCGGTGTCTGTAAGAATCTGCTCCATCATAAACTTTGTCCAGCCATACGGATTTGTAGGAGAACCCTTTGGCATTGTTTCAACAAGCGGAACAGTTTCCGGAGTACCGTAAACCGTGGCACTTGAGCTGAAAATAAAGTTATTTACACCGTGTTTTTTCATCGCCTCAAGCAAAGTGAGCGTTGAATCAATGTTGTTACGGTAATATTCAACAGGCTTCTCACAGCTTTCACCTACTGCTTTAAGACCTGCAAAGTGAATTACCGCATCAATCTTATTCTCCGAAAAAATCTTTTCAACGGCATCTCTGTCACATACATCTGCCTCATAGAGCGGAATTTTTCTGCCTGTCAGCTCTTCAACTCTTTCAACCGCTACGGGACAGCTGTTTGAAAAATTATCTGCAATTACAACATCGTGACCTGCGCTGATGAGTTCAACACAAGTGTGCGAGCCGATATATCCGGCGCCGCCTGCAAGCAAAACATTCATACTAATTTTCCTTTCCTGATTATATCAGCACTTTTCGGGCTCGGGATAGTCAACACCAAAGGTTTCGGCTGTAACCTTTGCCATAATCTGAGGATCAAGAGGCTTGTCGGAATAGTCTGTGTCACACTCTGCAATTTCATTGACAACATCCATACCCTCAATTACCTTGCCGAATGCGGCATACTGACCGTCAAGGTGCGGAGCGTTTTTGTGCATAATGAAGAACTGTGAACCCGCTGAATCGGGCATCATCGAACGAGCCATTGAGAGAACACCCTCTGTGTGTTTGAGATTGTTTTCAAAGCCATTCACAGCAAATTCGCCCTTGATTGAATATCCGGGACCGCCCATACCAGTGCCTTCGGGGCAACCGCCCTGAATCATGAAACCGTAGATTACACGGTGAAATGTGAGTCCGTCATAGTAACCCTTGTTTACAAGGCTGAGAAAATTATTTACTGTATTCGGAGCAATTTCGGGATAAAGCTCCGCTTTGATTGTTTTTCCGTTTTCCATTTCAAAAGTAACAATAGGATTGCTCATTTTAAATCGTCCTTTCGGTTTATTAACACTATTTTAGTATATTTTTGATAAAATAGCAAGTGTTTTAGTGATTATTTGCGTATAAATCAGCCTTTTTCAATACTCATTGTTGCAAAAGCATTGAGGTCTGTTCCTGCAATATTTCCGCTGAGAAACTCGTAATATCCCTGTGAACCGACCATGGCGGCATTGTCACCGCAAAGAGATTTTTCGGGCATATACATTTCCCAATCACGCTTTTTACACTCTTCTGCAAGGGTTCTTCTGAGAAGTGAATTTGCCGAAACACCGCCTGCGATTACAAGCTTTTTCTGTCCCAAGTCTTCAGCCGCCTTGATAAAGTTTGTAACAAGGCAATCGACAACGGCATAGCGGAATGATGCACAGACATCGGCTTTGTTAAGCTCAACACCCTTTTGTGCCGAATTGTGAATGAGGTTGATTACGGCTGTTTTAAGTCCCGAAAAGCTGAAATCATACGGTGCATCGTGAACTGCGGGACGAGGGAGCTTGAATGCAAACGGATTGCCGTTTTCCGCAACTCTGTCCATTTCAATTCCACCCGGATACGGCATTCCCATTGTCCTTGCGGCTTTGTCAAAAGCCTCGCCTGCGGCATCATCACGGGTTTTGCCGATAATTTTCATCTTTGTGTAGTCCTCAACCATAACAATATGGCTGTGACCGCCCGACACAACAAGGCAGAGAAACGGCGGTTTTAATTCTTTGTTTGAAATATAATTTGACGCAATGTGTGAACGCAGATGGTGAACAGGCACAAGCGGAATTCCTGTTGCAAGTGAAAGTCCTTTTGCAAAATTCACTCCCACAAGCAACGCTCCGATAAGTCCGGGGGCATATGTAACGCCGATTGCGTCAATTTCGGAAAGCCTGCAGTCTGCATCTTCAAGAGCCTGTCTTACAACAGGAACAATTGCCTCTGCGTGACGGCGTGATGCGATTTCGGGAACAACACCGCCGTAAAGCTTGTGTTCCTCAACCTGAGATGCAACCACCGAGGAGATTATGTTTCTGCCGTCCTCAACAACCGCTGCCGCAGTTTCGTCACAGGACGATTCTATTGCGAGTATCTTCATAATTTTCCTTTCACTACGAAACATTTATGATGAAGTTCCGTAATATCGTTAATATAATGTTTTATTACATATATATGTCAAAAACAGCGTGTCATTAAAACAGCGTTTTCGGTTGGAGAGGAGTAGTAATTTTTCCTCTCTCCCACCTTGATGAATCCGAATTTTTCATAGAGAGAACGGGCGTTCCCGTTACTTTCACGAACCTCAAGAGTGAGAAAGCAAAGGTTATTTTTCTTGGCATAGGTCACAAGCGTTTCAACAAGCGCCGAACCTATTCCCCGATTTCTGTGTGTACCGTCAACGGCAACATTGAAAATGTAACCCTCGTCAACAACAACACTCATTCCTATATATCCGACAACGGCATTATCTTCCGTTGCGGTAAAAAACAGCGAGGTTTCGTTGTTCAGTTCTTCTTCAAGGCTGTTAAACGACCACGGATGCGAAAAACACCTCTGTTCAAGCTGTGCAACCGCCTCAAGCTGATTTTCGGTCATTCTGTCAATTTTCATACGCTTTTAATATTTCCTTTACAGAATTAACAATTTCATCACGGCAATGTCTGTACACCTCAATGTCGCCGCCGTAGGGATCGCTTATACCGAGCACGGCGATTTTTTCGGGCTGTACAAGAAAAAACTGCATCAACATTTTTGCGTGACTTTGCGACATACAGTAAAATTTTTCGTATTTTTCAATGCCGGCATCAGCCACGGCTGTTGAAGCTTTGCCCGAAAGGTCAATTCCGATTTCCTTACAGGCAATCACGGAATTTTCCGACACGGGAAGCCCCGTTGAGGTCGCAATGCCAAAGCTTTCCGCCCTGACACAAACACCGTTTTTCTCTGCCATATCATTAAAAATTGCCTCTGCCATGGGACTGCGACAGGTGTTGCCCGTGCATACAAAGGCAATCGTTCTGTTATCCTTTTGCATCATACCAAGTCCTTCCGATTTCCGCATCAGCTGTGAGCGGAACGCTCATTTTAACTGCGTTTTCCATTTCTTCCTGAACAATGAGTGCAACTCTCATGCTCTCATCCTGCGGAGCTTCGACAATAAGTTCGTCGTGAACCTGCAGCACAAGCCTTGCACGGAGATTTTCGGCTTTCATTCGCTCGTCAACCTTAATCATTGCAATTTTGATAATGTCTGCGGCTGTGCCCTGAATAGGCATATTTCTTGCAACTCTCTCGCCGAATGCACGGATCATATGCTTGCTCGAGGTGAGTTCGGGAAGATTTCTTCTTCTGCCGAACATCGTTTCAACATAGCCGTCAGCGTTCGCCTTTTCGACAACATTTTTCATATAACTGTCAACACCGCTGTAATGGGCAAGATAGCTTTCAATGTAGTGCTTTGCCTCTTTATTTGAAACACCGATATCCTTTGCAAGTGAAAATGCGCCGATTCCGTAAACAATACCGAAGTTAACAGCCTTTGCACGGCTTCTCATAATCGGAGTTACCATATCAAGCGGCATATTGAACACCTGTGACGCTGTGATTGCGTGGATATCTTCGTTATCCCGAAACGCTTTAATCATATTTTTGTCACCCGAAATATGGGCAAGCACACGGAGTTCAATCTGCGAATAGTCGGCGTCAACAAGTGCCCAGCCCTCTCTTGCACAGAAAAACTTTCTCATCTCTCTGCCAAGCTCGGTTCTCACGGGGATATTCTGGAGATTCGGCTCTGTTGAGCTGATTCTGCCTGTTCTTGTTTCGGTCTGATTGAAATTTGAATGGATTCTGCCGTCATCTGCAATGACCTTTAAAAGTCCCTCACAGTAGGTTGAATTCAGCTTTGAGAGCGTTCTGTATCTCAGCACCATTTCAACAACGGGATGTTCATACCTCAGGCTTTCAAGCACCTCTGCATTTGTGCTGTAACCGCTCTTTGTTTTCTTTTTGCAAGGAAGTCCGAGTTTTTCAAATAAAACTACACCAAGCTGTTTTGGAGAATTGATGTTAAACTCACAGCCTGCACTTTCGTAAATTGCGGTTTCAAGCTCCTTAATCTGTGCAAAAAGCATTTCGCCGTAGCTTTCAATGCCCTGTCGGTCAACACATACACCGATATTTTCCATTCTTGCAAGCACCTTTGCAAGCGGAATTTCAATTTCACTCAACAACTTTTCCTGACCGTGAGCCTTGATTTTATCTCCGAGTTTTTCGCACAATTCTGCGTAGCAGGCAAATGCCTCGTATTTTTCATTCTGCTCATCAGTGCAGACAGGCAGAGCGATTTCGTAAGAGGCACAAAGATTTTTGTCCGAATAATCCTTTGACGACGGTTCAATCAGATATGCCGCAAGTTCAATATCAAACACAATATTTTCAACATCAATATTTTTCTCATCGGCATAAGCGTAGAGCGTTTTGATGTTTCTTGTGTACTTTTCAAGTTCACTGTCGGCAATAAACTTAACAAAAAGTTCTTCGTCCGTGCTTATATACACCTTGCCGTTAAAAAGTACGGCAAAGGATTTTAATTCTTTATTCTCTGTTTCAAAGTTGAGATAGAGCTTTTTCTCTGACTTAACATTTTTTAAAAGTTCATTTTTATCAAAATCAGACACAACCTCAAGCAAATTTTTCTCAACCTTTTCGGGCTTTGCCTTTTTGTCAGCCTTGATGCCGTATTTTCCTATTAAAGAAAACAGTTCAAGCTTTGCCATAAATCCGGCACATTCATCGGCATCTTTCATATCTACAACATAATTTTCGACATTTGTGTCAACAGGAGCGTTACAGTTTATTTCACCAAGCATACGGCTGAGAATTGCATTTTCCTTTGCCGCAGTCAGCTTTTTACGCACACCGTCCTTGATTTCAAGTTCATCAAGATGGTCATAGATATACTCAACCGTGTGATATCTCTGAATGAGGTCGCCTGCACCCTTTGGACCTATTCCCGCAACTCCGGGAATATTATCCGAAGTATCGCCCTGAATCGCCTTGATTTCTATAAGCTCCTTTGGAGTTACACCGTAAGTTTCAAGAATCTTTTCGGGGGTATAAAGTATATCCTGTTTATTTGAGCAAAGATGAACGCTTGTTTTGTCCGACACAAGCTGAAGGCTGTCACGATCGCCTGTTGCAATAACGCACTCGTTTCCGTTTTCTTCGCAAGCCTTGGCGAGCGTACCAAGAATATCGTCAGCCTCAAAGCCCTCACAGGTAACAAGCCTGTAGCCTAAAAGGGTAAGAAGCTTTTTCAGCGGTTCCATTTGTGACGCAAGCTCCTCAGGCATACCTTTTCGTGTTGCCTTGTAGCCTGCATAGGCCTTGTGCCTGAAGGTCGGTGTTTTCAGGTCAAAGGCAATCGCCACGGCGTCGGGATTTTCTTCATTTTTAATTTTGTACAGCATTGTAAGAAATCCGTAAATTGCGTTTGTAAACTGACCGTCCTTTGTAGTAAGCGGTCTTATTCCGTAAAACGCACGGTTTACAATACTGTTTCCGTCAACAGCAAGTAATCTCATAATTTATACATCACATTCTCAATTTTTCCGTCTTTAATGTAAATTCTCGGAACACGCTTTCCGACAAGGCAGACGGTTTCGTAGTTTATAGTTCCTGTATTTTCGGCAAGTGAATCTGCAGTAGGCTCACCGTTTTCGCCTGTACCGAATACGACAACCTCATCACCTGTCTTGACATCTTCAATATCGGTAACATCAAGCATTGTCTGATCCATACATATTCTGCCCACAATTTTCGCTTTCTTTCCGTTCACCGTCATATAGCCGTCTTTTGCATTCTGTCTGATGAATCCGTCAGCGTATCCGATAGGAACGGTTGCAATTTTCATCTTTCTGTCGGCTGTAAAAGTTCTGCCGTAGGAAATTGTTGCACCCTTTTGAACCTCTTTTACAAAAGCGACAACTGTTTTAAGAGTCATTGCAGGAACAAGGTCAAGTCTGTCGGCAAGCTTTGATGACGGAGCAAGTCCGTAGAGGATAATACCTGCTCTTACCATATCGCAACAGGTTTCGGGGTAATCTTCAATTGCGCCGCTGTTTGAGCAATGAACAACGCTGATATCAACGCCTCGCTTTTTAAGGCTGTCACGCACATGAATAAAGTTTTCATACTGCTTGTTTGTGAACTCTCTGCCCTCGGCATCTTCATCAGACACACAAAAATGAGTAAAAAGCCCCTCAACCTCAAGATTCGGCAGGCAACAAGCCTCGCAAATTTCTTCAATAGAATATTCATCCCGTGGAAATTCCTGACACATAAAGCCGATTCTTGACATTCCCGAGTCAACCTTGATGTGCATTTTGCAGATACAATCCTCTTCAACACATTTTTCGGAAAGCTCCTTTGCATACTCAAGTGAAAAAACAGCCTGAGAAATATCATATTCAGCAAGATTTTCAGCCTCTGAAACGGGAGTGTAGCCAAGAATCACAATAGGGAGTTTTGAACCGCTTTTTCTGATTTCTATACCCTCGTCAATATTTGAAACAGCAAAAAAATCCGCTCCGAGTTTTTCATAAACCTGTGAAAGCTCAACTGCACCGTGGCCGTAGCCGTCAGCCTTTATAACACAACAGACCTTTGTATCGTCTGCAACCTTATTTCTTATTACATTATAGTTATGCTCAATTGCATTAAGTGAAATTTCAGCCCAAGTTCTTTTTACCATATTCATTTCTATCTCTCCACATACCTTTTACAGTCAATTTGCAATCAATTTAATTATAATACTTTTGATTCTTCAAATCAACACAAAATCCCCCTTTAAATGCATATAAAAGTTATTTTATTCGTAATTATGTGCAAAATGTTACCCCTGAATTTTTGCAAATGCACAAATCATCTGCACGAAAGCCCTAAATACTGCAATTCACTTGATTTATTTATTCATTTTTGGTAGAATTAAAGGGTATTTGATTTATGAATTTAATTTCAGGAGGGGCATAATGACAACAAACAACATAATAGTTCTTTGTGCGTTTATAGCTTATATGATTATTATGATCGTAATAGGCTTTGTTTGTTCAAAGGGCAACAAGAACAATGAGGACTACTTTCTCGGCGGCAGAAACCTCGGCAGTTGGACAGCCGCAATGTCGGCGCAGGCATCTGATATGAGCGGTTGGCTTTTGATGGGACTTCCGGGTGCTGTATACCTTGCCGGCACAGGCGAGGCATGGATTGCCGTAGGACTTCTTATCGGCACAATTCTCAACTGGTACATTGTTTCGGCAAGACTTCGTAAATACACAATTGTGGCAGGCAACTCGCTCACTATTCCGAGCTTTTTCAAAAATCGTTACCGTGACCATAAAAACATAATCAAGATTGTTTCGGCGTCAATCATCGCAGTTTTCTTCACGGTTTACACAGCGTCGGCATTCAGTTCGGGCGCAAAGCTTTTTGCTACGCTCTTCTCGGACAGCGCAAGCGGTGACGAAAACTACAATCGTGTTTATGTTATCGGTCTTATCGTTGCCGCAGTAGTAATTCTTGTATATACATTTATGGGCGGTTTCAAGGCAGTTTGTACAACCGACCTCATTCAAGGACTTATGATGATTGTTGCAATTCTTTCCGTTCCGGTGCTTGCATATGCAATTCTCACATTTGACACAAGCTTCAGTTCTGCGCTTGCCGCAAAAGGTGTTGAACAGCCTGCTCAGTTCCTTAACTTCTTTGTAAACGGTGACGGAACTCCTGTTTCGGCTGTTTCGATTATTTCAAATCTTGCGTGGGGACTCGGTTACTTCGGTATGCCGCATATTCTCGTCAGATTCATGGCTGTAAAGAGCAATGAAGAAATCAAAAAGTCAAGAAAAATTGCTGTTGTTTGGGTAATTATTTCACTTACTGCGTCATGCCTTATCGGTCTTATCGCAAGAGGCTATCTTACAGCACAGCTTGACGATGCAACAAGCGAATCTGTATTCATCAGAACAATCCAGCAGCTTTTCTCAGGCAACGGTGTGCTTATCTTTATCGGCGGTATTTTCCTTTGCGGAATCCTTGCCGCAATTATGTCAACAGCAGACAGTCAGCTTCTCGTCACTGCGTCGGCTGTTTCGGAGGATCTTTACAAAGGTGCTGTTAAAAAGAATGCAAGCGAAAAGAGTTCGCTTTTGGTCGGCAAAATTGCAGTTGCAGTTGTTGCTGTAATCGCATTCTTCATTGCACTTAATCCTAAATCAAGCATCATGGGACTTGTTTCGGACGCATGGGCAGGATTCGGTTCGGCATTTGGACCTGTTGTTCTGCTGGCGCTTTTCTGGAAACGCTCAACACTTTCGGGTGCAATCAGCGGTATGGCAACAGGCGCTCTGACAGTTATCATATGGGACTATATTCCGCTTGTAAACGGTCAGACGCTTTATGCGGCAACAAGTCTTTATTCACTTGTTGTAGGCTTCGGACTTGCGCTTATTGTGAATATTATTGTTTCCCTTCTTTCAAAAAAGCCGTCAAAAGAAATCATGGACGAATTTGATTCAATTAAAAATATTGAAGTATAAAACGCAGGGGCAGTCGCTTTATCACGACTGCCTTTTTTGTGTCTGAATTTAATTTTTTCCGAAAATAAGAAAAATAAGGCATGGAATATCACAAAAATCAATTGAAATGTGCAAATCTTTGTAGTATAATCTATCATATTGTTTGTTACTATTTTATTTTTCAGAAAAGAGATTGATATGAAACTTTTAGAAGACAGAATTCTTAAAGACGGACATATTGGTGCCGACAATGTATTAAAGGTTGACAGCTTTCTCAATCATCAGATTGATGTCAATTTTGTGTGTGAGCTTGGCAAGGAATTTTACAGACTTTTCAAGGATGAAAACATAACAAAAATTCTGACAATCGAAGCGTCTGGAATCGGCATTGCCTGTCTTGCGGCTCAGTATTTTGGTGTTCCGGTTGTTTTTGCAAAAAAGACAAAGACGATAAACATTTATTCCGATACATACAACGCAACCGTCCACTCATACACTCATAAAAAGGACTATGACATAGTTGTTTCTAAGGAATTTTTGAGCAAAGAAGACAATGTGCTTATCATTGACGATTTTCTTGCAAAGGGCAGCGCCTTAACGGCACTTCTTATGCTTATTGAAAAAGCAGGCGCAAAAACAGCAGGTGCGGGAATTGTTATCGAAAAAGCTTATCAGGGCGGCGGCAACCTCGTTCGTGATATGGGCATAAGAGTTGAATCTTTGGCAAAAATCAAGTCAATCAGTAAAAAAGACGGAATCGTGTTCTGCAAGCAGTAGTAATATACTGCTTGCTTATACTTGACTTTTGCTGATATTTATAGTATTATCTAACGGTAGGTCTTGCAGAAATTGAAAATGCGGGTGTGGCGGAATTGGCAGACGCGCTAGATTTAGGTTCTAGTGTCAACCGATGTGCAGGTTCAAGTCCTGTCACCCGCACCAAAAAAGGTCTGAACAAGTTTAAGAAGTTCAGACCTTTGTTTTTTAGTTAATAGGTGAATTTGTATTATGAAGCAACTATCGTTTTTTGATACTGTAACAGGCAGTATTTATATTGGCAATCAAAATTATAGCTACAAAAATAAGTTGCGTGTTATTTCCCTATTCTGTGGATGTGGTGGCATGGATTTAGGATTTCAAGGAGATTTTACATATCTAAACAAGTATTACCCAACAAACCCCTATGAGATAATTTTTGAAAATGACATAATAAAAAAAGCATGTGATACATATAATTATAATTTTCACAGAGAGCCATTATGTTGTGATATAAAAAATATAGATACGTCAATATTACCAGACGCCGATATTGTCATAGGTGGATTCCCGTGTCAAGATTTTAGTTTGGCGGGCAAAAGAAAAGGTTTAGATACTGAGCGTGGTCAATTGTATCTAGAGATGAAAAGGGTAATTGATTGCATAAAGCCTTTAGCTTTTGTTGCAGAAAATGTTGACGGGATACGTATTAGCAAATCAAAATCAAGCCCTTCTGCACTTGATATAATTTTAAATGACTTTTCCAAATCCGGCTATCAAGTTGTATTCAAGGCATTGAACGCAGCTGACTATGGGGTACCACAGAATAGAACAAGAATAATTATTGTTGGAATAAGGAATGATCTGCACAAAAAAATGATTTTCCCTTCCCCAACGCATGGAATAAAGTATAAATTTCCAATACTAACTGCAAAACAAGCAATCGATGACATTTGGGAAAAGCTCGGAGACACAAGTATACCAAACCACACTTTCAAAGATTATTCAAAAGCCAAATTCTATCCAGGCAAAAAATCTCAAGGAAACAACAAAATTAAGGCAGATGCGCCAGCCCCTACCATACGTTCTGAACATCACGGAAATATAGAAGCTCACTATAGAAGCCTAAATGGTTGTTCTGACCCTAACGATATGACCTATTGGAGACGATTAAGTATAAGAGAGTGTGCAAGACTACAATCCTTTCCTGATGATTTTGTTTTTCCAGTTGCTGCATCAGAAGCCTATAAACAAATTGGCAATGCTGTGCCTCCCGTTCTAGCTTGGAATATTGCTAATGCATTGTATAATTCACTAAATAATTAAATCCATTATATTGGATTTCAAACCGCTTTTTTCAGTATCAGTCAAGTTATCATAACTTTCTAAAAACAAAATTATAAATTTTCTTAAATTATTATTAAACCAAGGTTCCCTATTTCCATGATTATTTTTAGAGAAAATGATATCTACCCATCTTTTTGCCAAAACCTCTTGCCAATCAGCTACTAAAGCTCTTCGAGTTTGTATTTCATCATCTATTTTATATTTTATAGAATTATCACAAACAATTCTGTGACTTGTATTCCATTTCTTTATTGTGTCAAAAGCGACTTGTGGACGAGGACTTCTATCTGGGAATTGCATCTTAGTGGTAATAGAATTAACATATTGACCAACAGATACATTTATAGTGTCACCCCTATGTTGAACAAAAATTACCCATTCGTCTGGCAATATCTGTTGTACGCTTGATCCAGGAATTGCGTTAGACTTCGTTGATTTCAGCTCTATTGTTTCATAAATTAATTTATCATCTAGAAACAATTCCAAACACAAATCTGGATTAACGTAAGCACCATCTTTTCTGTTTGCGATAGTTTCTTTAATATCACCTATAATTTCTTCTGGTAAAAGCACTCGTTTTACCAGAATTTTTCTTTCTATTGAAACATCAACATATTCATGTGTATTGTTGTCATATATTTCTTGTATTGTACTATTTTCAGGAATCGAATAAATTTCTTTCTCCATATCTTTCTTTAAGTACTCTTTTAGAGGTCTATCCGTATTTGCTTCATCAGATTGG